>SDBT01006260.1_pt1 | contig 19813 bp, 20 predicted proteins | sample 2277101 | NCBI WGS metagenome assembly SDBT01 (sample SAMN10404973, study PRJNA504765) | marine sediment metagenome | isolation source: marine sediment core GS10_PC15, 103 cmbsf | place: Arctic Ocean: Southern Knipovich Ridge | collected 2010 | reverse complement strand
ATTATTATAGAAAACGAATTGAGGGAAATATTACCTCCAGAAAATTTGGTTTTGTCTCTGACGAGGGAGGAGCAACCCGGATACCACACTGGACGGATGGATCAAGCCTTTATAAAGGAACATTTAGCGGATTTTGACCAAAATTTCTACGTCTGTGGACCCAAAGGGATGAATGCCGATATCAAGCAGATTCTGATTGATTTGGGCGCTTCTCCACAGTCATTGATTTTCGAGAAATAATCCTTCTTCAAAGAATATGAACTTTGCACATTGAAAATTAACCATCATTCTAAATAAAAAAACGGACACATATTGAGGTAGTCAGAGTCCTTCTTAAGTCAGAGGACTAATGAGCGTTTGTTATAAATTGATATCCCATGTGAAATAAATGAGTCACCTCTCCGGGTGCAACGCGGGTGCAGAGCCGGTGATACCAGGCGGAAATAAAGTGCGTTTTCTATATCCTTATTGGGATCACTTCATAATCCGTGAGGTCGTGGTGATAAAAGACCTTGCGACTTGCTGGAATTGAAGAACACTCAATAAGTTTGAACCTTGCGAGTCCCCACAGAGAACTAGTTTATTAAATGAGTTTCATAATAATCAACCCGGGATTCGAATCCTTATTTCAACCTGATCTATTTAATAGGTCTCAACAACACTCAAAAGATACCTTGTTCGCGCCAAAACATCATAGACCACCAGCACGGAATGATGACAACTTTACAGAAACCCATTATTGTCATATAAATGGACCATGGCTACTTTTTTTTCTCCTTATAATTTGAAATCAATAATTGAAAGTGTCTCGTTTGTTCTGGAAATAATCGCTGTAGCAATCATTTTCCTTTCCGTCTTTTTCGCCCTCCTAAATATCTTCCGCCATTTTCTAAAACATGAAACCACGCAGGAATGTATTGATGCATTCAAGAGAACCATTGGTAAAGGTATTCAGGTTGCTTTGGAGCTGCTAATTGCATCAGATATTATCCATACAGTTGTTCTTGCAGCGAATCTTGAAAATGTGGCGGTGTTGGCTATCCTGGTTCTCCTCCGCACCTTCCTAAGCTGGACGCTGATATTTGAGACCGAAGGCCGTTGGCCCTGGAGTAAAGCTTCCTTCCGCTAGGTTTCGGGTTCGAGTCCAGGTCGAGGAGCTTTTGTTTTAAATAATATATTTCTAATTACCAAACTCTAAATTTTTCCGTTAACACGTCGGACTGCCTAATACCTACCACGCTCAACCTGGATTTAAATGCTGCTTGGCTTTCACTGCTTCGCTCAACAGCCTTAACTATATAATCTTATTCTTCTTTTTAGACAGATACACAATTGCTTCTGCTTGCTCCAACACAGAATTTAATTTTTCCCCTTTTTTCGCAGTACCTGCTCCGATGTGGAATTCTAAAGTCGGTACGTTTTCATTGCCTTTGTTTTTCTGCAGATTTTCTCGAAGTCTTTTGATAATTACTTTAACCATATTTTCATCTACGCTTGGGAGCAGTACTGTAAATTTTTCCTCTCCGAAATAAGCAATAATATCATCGCCTCGAAAAATATGGAATAGAACGTGCGCCAGATGCTTACGTAGTTTGGCTCCAACCTCTTGATTTTTTATAGTATCTGAATTCTTCACTATCCCAAATTGCACAACAACAATGCTAATTGGATATTGCCTCCCCCGTTCAAAACGCCTCATTTCTGATTCAAAGAAAGCGCGGTTATACAATCCACTAAGGGAATCATGCGTACTTAAGTACTTTTTTTTCTTTTCCGCTTGCTTTCTTTCGGTGATATCGTGTACCACCCCCTGGCTACCCAGCAGCTTGCCATTTTTAATGAAAGGCATAGACTTCATCTCGATTGTAGCGATCTTGCCATTTTGCTTAATGACTTCGGCCGAAATTAATACGGAATGTTTTTTGGTAAACATTGATTTCTTGAACTGATTGAAAAAGGCTATCTTTTTTCCAGGAGATAAAAATTCCTTAATATTTTTCCCTTTGATATCTTCAGGTTTCTCAAACCCGAATATGTAAGCGAAAGCAAGATTGGCGTATATTATCGTACCTTTGAGATTGCTTACATATACTCCGTCATCGATTTCATGGACTAGAGTGTAAAAATTAATATCGCCACTTTGAAGCATGGTCTTTAATAAGTTCCTCTTGTTAGACAGATTTATATTTTATAAATAGAACTTAAATATATATTAACACATTTTTTTATTGACAAAATTATCGGCTATATCTGTTAAGACATCCAAATTGACCCCTTACTAATCCTCATAATTCTCGATAATTCCTCCCTTATTTAAGATCAAACTTGTATCCGCTGGATCGAAGGTACGAATCCTACCGGACTATATTTTTGCAGGATTTCAAATCATAAACTTCTTATTTTTTACGAAAGAGATTGATAATCTTGAATCTTTAATTTACCATTTGTGTACTGTCAGATATCGAATGTTATTCCGCCAGGTTTGAAGCTCATGCTGACATATTAAAATGATAATTTATACCCTTATTGGAAACATTTCATAATCCGTGAGGTCGTGGTAATAAAAGACCTTGCGACTTGCTGATAATTATTCCAAGTTCTTTTGATTATTTATATTAATTTGTTTCTTCCAATAATAGAATTTACTATCACCTATCCACAGGATAGGTGATAGGCGTCCGCACCCACTTCATTTCTAAAATAGAATATCAATATAAGAAGAAAATCATATCCATTCAGTATTATGCGCCTGATAAAGCATAATGCAATAATTGAATTTATTGATCTTATCGAGTATAAATCACCTTATTATTTCAACAACACAGAGGCTACAACACTAAATGGTCAAACTTCCAAAAACCCTCAAATCCAAAATTAAACAATACGAATATGGATCACTAATCCCATTATGGATCAGCACATTTATCGATATCATTGGATTCTCGATCCTGATCCCATACCTGCCGCGCTTCACATCTGATTTTGGGGCTTCCTTATTCCAGGTCGGATTGCTGCTCTCCGCAAATTCTTTCTTTAGCTTATTCGGGAATATGATTTGGGGTTCATTATCAGATAAGTACGGACGCAAACCCATCCTGCTGATCTGCCAGTTCGGAACATTAGCCGGTTTCATCATCATGGCATTTTCCACCACCTTAACGATGTTATTTATCTCGCGAATCGTCGATGGAATTTTCGGCGGGAATTATCCGATCGCCAAAGCTGTGGTAGGAGATATTGTCCCGCCAGACAAACGCAGCAAAGAGATGAGCAATATTGGAGTAGCATGGACAGTCGGCAACCTGATTGGCCCTGGAATTGGCGGGCTTCTTTCCGGTTTTGGCATATTAGGACCGGGTTTATTTGGCGCGGGGTTATCTTTGATCACGATCTTGATCACCACATTCATATTTAATGAAAGCAACCCCCGCCTGACAGGTACCGCATCCGCCTCTGAATTGTCTGCTTTCGAAAAGAAAAAAGCGATCTCTTTTTCTCTTCTCAAACAGCATGATCCGCGCATCCTGCTCGCCCAGGGTTTTTTCAACAATATTTCATTTTTTATATTTATCGCCACAGTTTCCATCTTTGTCGCCCAGCGATTTGATCTCACTGTCGTGGAAATCGGATGGATGATTACTTCAATGGGATTGATCAAGCTGTTGGTAAGATTGTTTATTTTTATACCCATGCTGAGGAGATTTGGCGACAAAAAAACTATTCTAATTGGTTTTGTTACATTTCTCGCTTCTTATATCTGGTTGATCTTCCTTGATCAACTCTGGGAATACATGGTCATTTTCGTGCTGGTTGGTTTTGCAGCGTCGTGTACATTCGCTATCTTGAGCGGGATGATGAGCAGATCAGTCGGGAAAGAGCGCCAGGGAGAAATGATGGGGATAAGCACTGCGGCGGATAGTGTTTCTCAAATTATTGGCCCCACTCTAGGCAGTTACCTTTTATCCCTTCCCACCTCTTTCATGTACGGGATATCAACTGCGGTTTTCAGTTTGATCACACTTCTGTTGAGCTTTATCCCCCTCCAAAAAGAATAAATCCAAACCGTTGTTATAGATCATGGCAATAATATTATCTGCTTTCTTTCTTTTGATAATCGTTAAAATCGAGATGATATTTACTGGTCTAAGAAAACTGACCACCATGAAAGGAGTATTTGCCCATATTTAAGAAAATATTTGGACATAATAAGGTAGAAGGTGTAGATACGCCAGTCCCACCTAACGAACTGCGTGAGGCATTATTGGATTGTTTTCCGAAGGAAGGGGAGATCAACCAGTAACTGACGATCGAAAAAAGTGACAAGACTCACGAGGGATTCGCGGCTGTGTGGGAATTCTTCATCCGTGAAAGTGATGAGGAAGGATTTAAACGCAATTATTTACTGAAGCACACGGTCTTTGTGGATATCCGGCCGGCGGAGAAAGCCGTGTACTTGAAGAACAGGCACTTCGCGCGCACAAAACGCGTACCGAAGGGCACAGAAATATACGACCCCTGGTTCCGCCAGGTACGTATCGGGAAGCTGGCAGACCTGAAAGCAGTGAAGATTGATAAACTAAGGTTCTTTTCATCCAAAAAGAGCCTTGAGCCCGTGGTTATGCAGGCCACGAATATGGGCTGGGATGCATACCGTTAAAAGATCCTTTTAATAAAATAGAACCCAAATTCGTAAAATACAAGCGAGTTTGGATTTCAAAATAACCTTCAGTAGTTATCAATCCGATCAGAATATTTTGACCGAAATAACTCTTCATTTATTGGGTCCGATAAATCATTAACTTTTTTATGGTATAACTCACATCAAGGTCTGAAAATCATGGAGAAAATAAGTAAATAATGATAGGAAAAATTCGAAGAGTTGTCCTAGACACATTAAAACCAATGGAGCCAACCATTATTGAAATGGCAAAATTGCTCAGCGTGATTGAGGGTGTTTCAGCGGTTAATATCAGTATTTCACAAATTGACCTGAAAGTAGAGAAAGCTAAGATCACGGTTGAGGGTGAAGACATCAATTACGAAGATGTTGAGAAACTTATCTTGGATATGGGAGCATCAATCCATTCAATTGATGAAGTTGTCGCGGGGAAAGAGATCATTGATGATGCAGAAACCCTGCAAGATTAATTATTCAATTCACAATTAAGAAAATAATATGGAAGACGGAGACGAAAGTAAAAATCCGATTCGCAGTTTATTAGATCAAGCGAATCAGTATAATGATATCGCCAACGTGGGGGAGATAGCTAGGCGTTATTTTGTGATGAATGCCTTTGATGGCGTTTTAACGATCATCGGTATGCTGATGGGGAATATGGCCGCCGGGGTTACAAACCCAAATATTGTCATAACAACCGGCCTATCCACCAGCATTGCAATGGGTATTTCGGGATTATGGGGATCTTATCTGACAGAATCTGCTGAACGCAAACATGATCTGGATGAACTCGGGCGCAGCACATTGACAGATTTAAACGACAGCCGCATTGGCCGTGCATCGCGCTACGCGGCAGTTTTAGTATCTATTGTTGATGGTGTCTCCCCGCTTTTAGCCGCGTTATTGGTATTAATTCCTTTTTTCTTCTACGGAATCTTTCCGAATATCCAGGTCGTATATTACACTACGTTGGGTGTGGCGCTTGTCACATTATTCGCGCTGGGCATGTTTCTTGGAAATATTTCTAAAGAGAATCTCCTCATCAGCGGGGTAAAAACTGCCGTTGCTGGAATCATATCTATTATCATCGGCAGCTTATTGAATGGCAACCCCCACTAAAGAACTTGGCGTCATCAGAAACCGGGAATATCCCGCATTCATATTTAAAATTTTTAATTATCTTTCGATGTTTTAATGTTCAAATTTAAAACTACCATGAAACATGTTGAGATAAAAACCAACATTTTCTGGATTGGCATCATCAAACCAGGTTTAATGCCTGATTCTTTTTTTTAAAGCAACTATTTTCAGTATTTATCGTAGAAAAGATATAACTAAAAAACAAGTTAATTTAATTTTGGAGGTTGATTGATTATGGAAAATAGACGAGGTATGGTTGGAGGATTGATCCTCATTTTACTGGGCGGATTCTTTCTCGCGGCACAGTTATTACCCGAAATCTTTGGGTACATATTCTGGCCATTTTTCATCATAGGCGTGGGTGGTGCGTTCTTATTAGCCGCTTTATTAACACGCACTGGTGGATTAGCGATACCGGGTTGTGTGATCGGCGGGATAGGCGGAATTTTATATTATCAGGCAACCACAAACGACTGGACAAGCTGGTCATATATCTGGGCACTGATCCCAGGATTTGTCGGCGTAGGCGTTATAATAGCTGGCTTACTTTCCCGCGAACGCCCTCGTTTTGATACCGGGGGATTGATTCTTGTCGCGATCAGCGCAATGGGATTCTTGATATTTGGCGGTATGTTTGGATTAGCACTCGATATAAACATGTTATGGCCGGTATTTCTGATTGGAATTGGCTTTATCATTCTAATCAGCGCAATCTTCCGCAAGCGCTAATATATAATAATGGGATGGAAAATAATAAATTATCCAAAAGTATTTCCATCCCGCAAGAAACCATTACCTGGCTGCTGAGCAGCCAGACTCCTTCAATTCGATATCTGACATTAACCAAACTGCTGCATCAACGATTAGATAATGCTGATGTTTTGGCAGTTCGTTCCCTCATCCCTACTTCCAATCCGGTAAAGGCGATTTTCTCCAAACAAAACCCGGAAGGATTCTGGGTATCCAACCGCCATGATTACACACCAAAATATCGAAGTTCTCATTGGACGATGTTCTTATTAACAGAATTAGCCGTTCCACCAGAATTCCCCGCCATGCAGAAGGGGTCTGCCTTCTTGCTAAACAGAAATTTATCTTCTTTTCCATACAGTTACAAAGATGAGGAAGAAGGATTATTTGGTTGTTTTTGGGGGAACTGGCTGCGCTATCAGTTGTACTGCGGGAGATTAGAGGATCCTTCCGTACAGCGTGTGATCCAGGTTACCTGTAAAGATATCCTGCGACTGGGGAAATGCAGGTATAACTATGATCTGCCCTGCGCGTGGGCAGTTGTAAGAGATCTAAATGGATTGGCGCTGATCCCGGAAGATCAGCGCAGTGCAGAGATTGATACCGCGATTAAACGGGGAATCCAATTCCTGATTGAGGATAATGATCTACTCCTGGCAAATTATCCCTATCAAGACCAAATTCATCCGCTGTGGTTCAAATTAAGTTTTCCTCTTTTCTATCACACAGATATCTTATTCGTGCTGCGGGTATTAAAAGAACTCAACGCTCTAGACCACCCAAAGGCAGCGCCAGCATTAAAATGGCTAATGGAAAAACAGACCAAGAAAGGCACATGGACAGGCGGGAGTCCCTTTAAGAGCCGCACACGGCCATTCCTTGCCAAACCAGACACACCCAACCATTGGATCACCCTTCAGGCAGCAACCATCTTTTCTTAACCAATTCTACTGTTCATGTGAATGATACAATTCGATCAGTATGCCTTATCCAAAGCATTTAATCCTGAATATTGGTGATCTTCACCTACCGCAGTATCTACCCGATGCTACTTTTGGGCAGGTGCGGAATTTGAGTTCAACTGCAACTCAAGCATGCGGGATAGAAGCAGTTGTGATGAACACTTTCCATCTGATGCAAAAGCCCGGCGCGAGTACAGTTAAATCGCTTGGCGGGCTTCATAAGATGAGCGGGTGGGATAAAGCTATTTTCACGGATTCGGGCGGATTTCAGGCATATTCCCTGATCCGGCAAAACGTAAAATTCGGTAGTCTCACCAATAATGGCATCGCTTTCTATCGATCAAACAGTAAGAGAAAATTCTTGCTCACACCAGAAAAATGCGTCCAGCTCCAGGTGAGTTTCGGATCAAATGTCGTATTTTGCCTGGATGACTGTACACACATTGACGATCCTCTTGATGAACAGGTCATCTCAGTAGAACGCACCATCCGCTGGGCAGGTCGATGCCGCAAAGAGTTTGACCGATTGATGGAAGAAAAAGGAACTTCTTTAGAAAAACAGCCGAAGTTATTTGGCGTTGTTCAGGGCGGGCAATCTGTTGATTTGCGTACGCAGTGCGCGAATGAACTACTTGAAATTGGTTTCGATGGATATGGTTACGGAGGCTGGCCGCTGGATAGCAACAGCCAGCTTGTCGAAGATATGCTCACCTTATTGAGGGAACTGATACCAGAAAAATATACAACTCATGCATTAGGCATCGGACATCCACCATACATTGCCCGCTGTACAAAGATCGGTTATGGTTTATTTGACAGCGCGATGCCTACCAGAGATGCCCGCCATGGGCGTTTGTATCGTTTCGCGCAAGATCCAACTCTTTCATCAATTGATAAAAAGGATGATTGGTTCGAATATATCTATGTGAATGATAAACGCCACATCAAATCATCCGCTCCAATTGAGGAGAACTGTGACTGCCCAACCTGCGCACATTATTCTTTGGGGTATCTGAGACACTTATTTAAAATCGACAATGGCTTATATCGTCAGTTAGCGACACAGCATAATTTATCATTCATGGTGCGGTTGATGAAATTTCTTCGGCAGATTCTATGAAGAAACTTCCTGACGAAAATGCTCTGGGGGATCTAGTCCGCAAAGTCCTTGAAAAGCCTAAGTACCAGCACATTCATCAAGGATTAATTGAAACCGTTTCTACAGCTGAGCTGGCAAAAGGCCGAAAGAAAAAAGAAACACAAAAAGCTGTCTTGAGCAAACTACACCAAATTGGCGCCGCATATTTTTCACAAAAGCCGGATTATAAAGAATGGAGAAATGAACTCGCCTCTCTACCAGATGACGTTCATTCAGATCGAACTAAAGTATATTGTGTAAAAGTAATGGAGAGCCATTACTCTACTGATGAAAGATTGCCCATCCTGAACGATTTTTATCAACAAATCCTTAATCCCATCAGACCGATCCCGTCAATTTTAGACCTCGCCTGCGGATTAAATCCCCTCGCGCTGCCATGGATGCCGATTGATGATGAAACCCAATACTATGGTTGTGATATCTTTGCTGATATGATCGATTTTTTGAACATATTCGCCGCTCATTTCGGAATTCAAGCAAAATTCGAAACATGCAATTTGCTTGATACCACTTTCAACACCTCGGTAAAAATCGCGTTTTTATTAAAGACGACACCCTGCCTTGAGCAGCTGAGGAAAGGATTCATCCTGCAATTACTTGATGCTATCCCCGCAGAATATATCCTTTTTTCCTATCCTATGAGCAGTCTTTCTGGCAAATCTAAAGGTATGCGCGAAAATTATGCTGATCAGTTCACATCAATCATTTCCAATAAGAGTTGGGAATATGAACGATTTGAATTTTCAAGCGAACTTGCTTTTTTAATAAAGAAGAACTAAATGGCCAACGAAGAACTCGACCAGATTGCCCACCGCATCGCCAATAGTAAAAAATATCGCCTGATGAAAATTCCTCGGGAAACAATTTTAGATCTCCTCCAAATAGAAATGGTGAAGCACTCCAAAAAAACAGAAGCAATTAAGATCGTAAGAGCTAAATTGCATAACATTACCGCCCCATATTTAGATGAATTAGATTATTGGAAGGCCATCCAAGAACTCGAACAGGTCTTTTCCAATAAGAACAGAAAAAACATCGAGGACGTTTGTATCCGATTTTTACAAGCCCACCATTCTACCAATGAGCGCATCCCATATATGAAAGAATTTTATACTTATATCTCTAAAAAAATTGGGAATCCCTGCTCAATCCTAGATCTTGCCTGTGGGTTGAACCCATTCGTGATTCCGTTGGTTGGATTTCCATCTTCAATCTCGTACTTTGCATACGATATTCACACACCCCGAATAGAATTGATTAACCGCTTTTTTTCCGGCCTTGGAATTTATGGTTTTGCTGAAACACGTGATATTCTTGTCCGGCCCCCGCTGCAAAAAACGACTGCAGCATTCCTTTTTAAAGAAGCTCACCGCATGGAAAAAAGGCGCCATGGCGCCACCCGGGATTTGCTGAGGTCATTGAACGTTGACCATCTTTTCATATCTCTCCCCAACCGCAGCCTGAATGGAAAATATGATCTCCGCGAAAGAATGCGCAGGCTGATAATAAATTCCATTCAAGGGTTAGGTTCAATATTGGAAATTGAGGATTTTCCATCGGAAACTTTATTTTATATCGGATTGAATAATGGCAAAGCATAAACCCCAACCAGCAAAATCCAATTCGGTTGTAGATCCATGGAAATGGGCACAGGATTACCTATCATCCCTGGAATTCAATAATTTAATCGCTTCCTTAGAAAAGGATCCGTCTATCTCTATACGCATTAACCAATTGAAGTCAGATCCGAAAACCATCATCGAAAAATGGGGACGGGCCTATCAATGGTCTTGTTCCCCGGTCCCATTCTGCGGCAGCGGCTTTTGGATCTCGGAACCATCCATTTCCCCCAGCAAAACTATTGAACACCGGCTTGGCTATTACTACATCCAGGAAGCGGCTTCCATGCTGCCTGCGGAATTATTTGATTTTGATGAGTTAGAGCACCCTTTGATCCTTGATATGGCTGCCTCCCCTGGTGGTAAAACCATCCACCTGGTTGACCGTACAATGGATAAAGGATTGATCATTGCCAACGATGCTAGCCGTTCACGAATCTCCGCTCTGCGCATCGTCCTTCAGAATTGGGGCGCCATTAACCAGGCAATAACTAATATGCGGGGAGAATGGTACGGCCAGGCTTACCCAGACACATTCGACGCTGTACTGCTCGACGCTCCCTGCAGTATGCAGGGACTTCGCATAAGTCCCTCACACAGTATGCGTCCGATAACGGAGAATGAAATCCAATCTCTTGCCGAACGCCAATTCCATCTCCTTGAAAGCGCCTTGCAAGCAGTGAAAATTGGAGGGCAGGTAGTTTATTCAACCTGCACACTCTCTCCATATGAAAATGAGGGGGTAGTTGCTCGCATCCTTAATAAATATCCGCAAGATATTGAGATAGGGGATATTCAGCATAAGCTTCCCATCCCTGCGCCTGCGATCATACAAATCGGAGAAAACCAACTTCAGGAACAGGTGAAAAAATGTGTTCGCTTATGGCCGCATATCTTTGGAACAGCTGGTTTCTTCTGTGCAAAATTCATTAAAAAAAGGTCAATTCATTCAGCAAAACGATGGGATGCGCACAGGAAAAACTCGACCATAAAAGGCAGTTATTTCAACGAAAGAGAATCACATCACCTCACGGATATGATCTCCAGCCTATATGGGTTTGATCTGAAAAGCATCATTGATGATCAGTCCCTGGTGTACTGGCAGTATAAAGAAAATATTTATCTTATCCCCTTACAGTTAGCGATTCAATTTCCCGAACTCCCTGTTCATTCAATGGGCATGTTAGCAGGAAAATATTTTCCAAAAGGATGGCAGCCGTCGCATGAGTTTGTGAGCCGATTTGGAGACTTATTCACAGAAAGGATTTATATTCTTGGGAATGAACATCATGATGCTTGGCTTCGGGGAGAAGACATTCGCAGCATAGTTAGCCCAAGCAATCAAATTGGGAAAATCCTGGTAATCCGAGATGTAAACGGGAGAAATCTTGGGCGGGGGAAAATGCTCTCCACCCGCTTAAAGAACATGCTCCCGACCAGATTATTCTGATAGCTTGAGATCACTCAATTCATACATTACTAAAGCGGGTAAAACGATTGCGGCAGTTTCCATCCGGAAAACACGTGCTCCCAGAGAAACTGTATCGGCACCGGTTTGTTTGAATGCCTCTATTTCCTTTTTGGAGAATCCACCTTCTGGACCAACAAACAATCCCAACGAAGGAACGCTCTCCATTGTTTTCACAAGATGTCTGATATCTGCAAGCGCATCTTTAAGAATCCGATTATCTTCTCCAACCCACGCTGCGATCAACTTATTTAATGAAGGCGCAGCGATCTTTATTGCACTAGACAACGATTCGGGTTTGTGAATTGTCGGCAACCGGCTGCGGCCGCTCTGCTCCGCCGCTTCACTGATGATGGACTCCCATCGGGTTTTTCTCTTTTCACTTATTTCAGAACTTTGCACCAATGATCGCTGGCTGATAAATGGATGGAACGCATGAACGCCTACTTCAGTCCCTTTTTGCAAGATCCATTCCACTTTTCTCTTTTTTGAAAGAGGGAAATATAAATGTATGTTTACCTTCAACCTGGATTTTACCTCGCCAATTTCAATGATCTTCCCTGTTGTACCTCCTGAATCCACCCGGGTTAATTCCACTTGACAGGTTTTTCCATCCCCATCTAAAACTATTACACGATCGCCCTGTTTAAGGCGCAGCACATGCTGGATCTGATGTGCGATACCTTCAGGAAATCTGATTTCTTTAGAAGAAGGGTTGATGTGCTTTATAAAAAAACGGTGAGTGCCCACTATTTCCTCTTTTTTTTGCCCTGCCCACTGATAACAATTGTGTATTCCCCTAATAGTTTAATCTCAGATATTTGCTGAATTAGTTCCGTTAATGTTCCCCGCAGGACGGTTTCAAACTTCTTCGTCAAATCATTCGCGATTGCTGCAGGGCGGTCACGGTATACTTTCAGCGCATCTTCCAGGAAATTTATCAGTCTGTGAGGGCTTTCATAGAATATCAATGTATGGGGAGAATCTTTATCAACTTCCATGAAGCGCAACCGCGCGCTGGATTTTCGCGGCGGAAAGCCACGGAAGGTAAACGCGTGCACCGGCAGCCCTGAAAGAACCAGAGCCATCACTAAAGCAGTAGGACCGGGAATTGCCGTTATTTCAATTTCATTTTCCAGAGCAGCCCGCACGAGAGTAAAACCAGGATCAGAAACTGCCGGCGTTCCGGCGTTAGTGACCAGCGCGATATCTCTGCCTTCTTTTAATTGCCCTAAGATACGCGGCAGTTGTTTTTTCTCATTCTGCTCATAAAACGAGAGCTGCGGCTTGCTGATTGAAAAATGCTTCAGTAGAATGCCTGTTTTCCTTGTATCTTCACTAACAATGGTATCTACGGCACGCAGCGTATCCAACGCGCGTAGCGAAATATCCCCTAAATTGCCGATTGGTGTTGAGACGATATAAAGCATGCTCTAATTTAACCACAAAGTGAAAAAACGGGTGTCTTTACACATTGTGTCCAATATTTCCGCCGGTATTGCACACGAATTGCGCCCTAAAAAAGGAAAGGCGTCTTATAATTTCACGTATGATTTTTTTGCCAGGCTTGAAACTGTCTACTTATGAGTGGTACTAAATTTGGGGGTATAACACCTTGACATGATAGAATTGCAATTTGCGTGGACATGAGTAAAATGAAAAAATACATAAGATGGATTTCCTTATTCATTATCCTAGAAGTTTGCTTCACATTGTCTGTGACCTGGAATTCCACTTTTCCAATTGGATCCGATAATACATTTATTCTATTTTTTCTAATTCTGATTCTGTTAATATTTATATCTTTTCTTATTTTTTTCATGCTTACTTTTCAGAATAACGATTTGTCAAAATCGATCTTAGTTGCGGTTTTCAAAAAAAATAAAATTTCACTTTTTTTCTGCTCAATAGTTATTATATTAATACTCCTTTGTTCGGTAATTTTTTTCATTATCGCTGATTTATTAGAGCCGGAAATATATTCAAGCCTTTTACCATATGCGGTTTTAGGATACGTGCTTTTTTGGGAAATCATTATCCTTTTTTCTTTTACGAGAGCAGAATTCAAAGAAAAACCAAAATATTGGATAGGCATACCTTTACTATTGGCGGGTAATTATTTCTTAAGGCACACGCTTGAAAAAGCTGGCATGTACCTGGAACCGTATTTTTTCAAAGTCTGGAGGGACCAGGCAATATATGTTTTTGCGAATTACCGTTGGTGGCAGTTTCTATTACCGATTAAAGAGTTTAAAGGGTATTGGTTCTTTGGGAATGTTTTAACTCATTACATGGGAAACATTATTGGCATCGCTGGTGTTTGGTACCTTAACCAAGCTATTCTTATGCTGACCGCCTTTTTCTTGTCATGGAAAGTATTTCGGTCTGATATATTCTCATATTTCCTTGCAATTTGTCTTGGTTTTGGCACCCATTTTTACAATGCATATCAGTATTCATCGGTTGCTTCGCTTTATTTATTGCAGACTTTGTTTATCCTGCTTCTTTATTTTGCATATGAATTTATCCGGAGTAAAAAAAAGAACAGCCGGTATCTTTTCGCATTAATACCAACATTAATGCTTACAGCGATATTTTATGAAGGGTGGCTCGATTTTTTTGCATCTGTATGGGTAATATCCGTTTTTCTATTTCTTTATTTTAAAAATAAAAAACAAGCACAATATATAAAAAGACTATTAATTGTTTTTGTTGTTTTTAACATCATCGCAAGCATATATATTTACATGAAGTTCACTTATATTGGCTTTGCTCATTCTACCGGAGAATCAGCTGTTGTTTTTGCCTATGGCAATCAATACTTTTGGCGTGCAATTGAGGATATGATCTCCAATTACATCACGCAGTTATATATGACGCTTACAAATTTCCTTCCGCCAGCTTTTATAACCTCAAATGCGTTATACAAATATATCGAATTTCTTCCACAACATAACAACCTGTTGCTTGGTCACTACATTTTTTTCTGGAGATATGCCGCGGGGGTATTAACCACATTATTCTATGTTTTCTTTATCAATGTGGTTAAAAAGGTATTCAAAGAAAAACCATTTTCGTCGTTTTTTCCTTTAGTTTTGTTTATGATAATGGTTGCGGTGAATGGCGCTACCCATACAATAATCCAATATCGCAGATTTAAGACAATGCCCGTAATTGGCTATCATGTCCAGCAAGGGGTTCTCGGTTTATCATTATGTATTGCTTACTTGTTTCACCTTTTTAAATTGAGGACGAATAATAAAAAATTTATTGTTTTTATTTCCATATTCATGGTATTAATAATCCTATATAGCAGTATAAGGCGCCCAAACTACCTTTGGCATATGATGGAGATGGTAGGCATCGATTACCAGGGACCTTTTCCTAATCCATTCTTTGAGGTTTTGAAAATAATAAGGAAATTCTTGCCTAAATTTCTAACTCATTAAGAATAAATTTTTTATCAGGGTGGTAAATGGGGTAAAGTGAATAATATTTGTATTAATTAATATTTTCTTGCTTTCTTTTTTATTTTGACTTTTATCTTACGAATCAAGCACTCGGAATCCCAAAGATTTTTTAAAGAATAGTTTCAATGCTTGTCTTGTGATCCTTCAGACTAATTCTTTCTAAAACAAAGGCTATCCATATTTATGCATGCGTAAAAGTTGCTGAATGAAATCGAATCTTGAACAAATTATTATGAAGCCTCTCGCATAACACGGAGCTACGATACCCCCACAGATGGTAGTTTTCATGTATTTTATAACCTTTTTCTCATATTAAATGGTTGTTAATTTTCAATAATCCTATACTCTATTATTTCAAGATAATATCGGGAGGATTGATGAACCAACATATTAGGAGACAGAGGCTGGACATAATTTGGATAGTTTTTTTCAATTAATGGACAAGCACATTCTCATAAGGGTATAATCTCGACCAGAGGCCTTATGAGAATGCAACCGACTCGTGAACGCGTAAATCCTGATGTGATCGATACCACACCAATCCGGCGCCCATCCTGGATTAAAGTGCGCGCGCCTTCCGGTGAGACATATGAGCAATTGAAAGATATGATGCACCGAAAAGAATTGCACACGGTGTGTGAAGAAGCCAACTGCCCCAACATGGGGGAGTGCTGGGGAAGCGGTACCGCTACATTTCTCATCCTTGGTGATGTATGTACTCGGCGCTGCGGTTTTTGCGATATCAAACACGGTAAGCCCCTGCCAATCGATTGGGAAGAGCCCGAGCGGATAGCTCAAGCAGTGAAAGCTATGAACCTAAAACATGCTGTTATCACCAGCGTGGACCGGGATGATGATAATCTGGGCGGCGCGGAGATGTTTGCTTTGGTCATCAATCGCATTCGCGAACTGCATCCCGGCTGTTCAGTTGAAGTGCTCATCCCTGATTTTCAGGGAGATCCCAATGCGCTGAAGATCGTGATGGATGCCCGGCCTGAAATCCTTAACCACAATCTAGAAACAGTCCCGCGCCTTTTCCCCAGTGTGCAGCCATCCGATAGACTGGAATGGTCTGAAGCGGTTCTCATTGGTGCCAGGCAGTTAGACCCAGAAGTGCTGACAAAATCCGGGTTGATGCTCGGCTTCGGTGAAACACTGGACGAGATCAAAGAGGAAATGGAACTCCTGCGGAAGTGGGATGTGGACATACTCACTATTGGGCAGTATCTGCAGCCCAGCCGGCACCACTTGCCAGTTATGAAATACTATACAATTGAAGATTTCGAGATGCTTGAACAATTCGGTTTATCAATCGGTATCCGTTGGGTAGAAAGCGCTCCCCTTGTTCGTTCTTCCTATCATGCGGCAGAACAGGTGCAGGCATTGAGCGCTGTGCATAAACAACTATATGATTCACCTTGAATTTTTAGAGTAAATGTGACTTCCACTTGATAGTCCTCCATCAAACCAATTTTGTTATCGAATCTGAAGAATTGAAAATTACCTAGGATGTAGTATGGCAACAACTAACAACGTTACCCGCATGCTGGATGCCCAAAAAATTGCCTATGCCGCATTTGAGATCCCTGCGGTGAAACTTACCGCGTTGGAAGTATCTACCCAATTACACATGCCCCCTGAAGATGTGTACAAGACAATCGTTCTTCGCCGCGAAAAAAGCGGAAAGCTGATCCTCGCGGTTGTACCTGCCACCGGAGAAGTTAATCCTAAAAAACTCGCCGGATTTTTAAAAGAGAAGAAGGTAAGCGTAACCACACATCGCGATGCAGAGAAGATGACCGGTTTATTATCTGGCGGAATTTCTCCCCTGGCATTGATCCATAAAGGTTTTCAGGTCGTGGTCGACGAATCAGCGATTGAGCGAGAAAAAATTCTGATCTCAGGGGGACAGCGGGGATTGCAAATTCAATTGGCTACACAGGACTTAATTAAGCTCACAAATGCTAAAACTGCTTATATATCATCGTAAGTTTACACATCAGATTTTGGTGAAAAACCAATCCATTCAATATCTGTTTCTTCACGGAACCGGTTCGCCATCACTTGCAGCGCTTCAATATTATTATCCACCAAAATAAAACAGCGTCCAAACTCTAAACATGCAGCGCCAGTTGAGCCAGATCCCGCAAAGAAATCCAGGACAGTATCACCGGGGCAGGATGAAGCCTGCACGATACGCCGCATAATACCCAGTGGTTTTTGAGTTGGATAGCCCGTTTTTTCTTTACTGTTGGTCCCTACGATTGTATGCCACCAGGTGTCTGTCGGTAATTTTCCACGTTCTGCCTTTTCCTTACTCACTAATCCTGGCGCCATGTATGGAATACGAGCGATCTCATCGTAGTTAAAAATATAATTCTTAGGATCTTTCGCGTACCAAAGGATGTTGTCATGTTTTGCAGGCCAACGCTTGCGTGTACGACCGCCGTAATCATATGCCCAAATTATTTCATTTAGAAACGCATTTCGCCCGAAGATCTCATCCAACAATATCTTGCAGTAATGGACTTCCCGATAATCTATATGAAAATACAGGCTACCATTTGGCGAAAGGAGGCGATACGATTCACGTAAACGAGGTTCTATAAAAGATAAATAATCATCGAATTTATCGTGATACCCCTGTTCGCCCAACACTTCAGTTGTATATCGTTTCCCTTTAAACCCTGTGCGATCACCTTTTCTTGATTTACTCGTTCGCAACTGCTGCCGGGATTGTTTATGTCCAGTGTTAAAGGGTGGATCGATATAGATTAATTGAACAAATGCATCCGGGAGTGCACGTAAGATATTTAAATTATCCCCAAGAAAGATCTTATGCGGCATTGACGCTTATCCTACAATTCCCTGATACCCGGTAATCAGGAACTTGATCGCCAGAAATATCAGGTATCCCGCGCATAGACTGATCAGTGTTGCATAGACTTTATTCGTTATCATTTTTTTCCCGTTGCCGATCACGGTGGATAACAATAAATTCCAGACAAAATCCGCGCTGATGTGCCCAAAATAGAAACCCGCAACGATCAGCCACCCAACGGTTTTCGCTTCTAATAGATAAACCGCGGCCACGGTCATCCACCACGCGTACCAGAATGGATTGCTTAGAGATGATACAACACCTAAGGTAAGGAGCCGTCCATATGATAATTTTTCTTTTGTGCTATCTTCTTCGGGAAGTATCATCTTTCCTTTGACTGCACCGATCAACATACTGCTGCCCATGTATAGAAGTAAGAATCCGCCCAAGAGCGCAATCGCGATATGCACAGATGGCGCACCTAGAACATTGGATAAGCCCAGTGTGATGAGTACGACTATCACCAGCTCTATTAGGGCGTGACCGATCGACACCAACAAGCCGGTCACCCACCCCAAACGCGGTGATTGGCTGATAATTGCCGTTGTGACTGGTCCGGGTGTCAATACAGCTCCAACAGCCATGCTGAATGAGAAAAGGAAAACCGCTATAAATGAATCTGTTGGCATCATAATCGCGCTAATTTTAACACAGGGCAATTTATAATGTTTTAAAAATAAATAATGGGCGAGAAAATTTCCCGCCCATCTAATCCTTCATCTAGAAAATCTATTTTTCCAGCGGGTCTGTCCAATAACTAACCTTGTCCACAATGATGGCCAGGTTCTCTGTTTTATCTCGGTTAACATACAATCCAAAGAATCCTTCCGCGTAAGCATCATCGCTGATCTCATCAATCTTTTCACCATTCACAAACAATAACAAGCGGTTATCCAACGCCATCACACCAATACGGTTGCTCTGATTCGCGCCCTGGTTGATCCACTCGCTTATAGCGTAATATTTCAACCACACCATCGCCCCGCTCTCACCGGTAAGCCCATCCCACATACGCAGGGAGTAGCGCCCATCACAGGTAATACCAAATAAATAACCCTGGTTGTATCCCATATTTTCCGGCACTCTGAAAATAAAACCGTATCCGTCGGTATCCCTGCATGCGCCCATCTTCACGTCCGCTTCAATGTACGCATTTCCTATCACGGGCGTGGTGGCGATCCGCCAGCCGTTGGTCTCTGAAAGCGCCGTTAATTTTAACGTTCCATTTTCATAAGCTGCCGAGGTAAATTCATCGCTCCCTGTTGGCCAATATTCTGCGGTTTCCATCTCATCGATCCAATCCGCGTCACCCAGGTAGATACCGGGATCATCAGATTCAACAGTTGGCTCTGGTTCCGGTTCTAGATCTTCTTCAGGCACTTCGGCTTCTTCTAGTTCTTCATCAGTGTCAGTAGTTTCATCAGGCTCCTCGGTTTCTTCTGCTTCCTGTTCTGCATCTGGTTCTTCCTCCGCAGGCGCCAGTTTTTCCACAGATTTTTCTTCCGTTTCAGCGACCGGTTCCTCTTCTACAGGCTCTTCCACTACTGGTTCCTCCGCAGGCAGCTCCTCAAGCATTTCGGCAACGCGCGTTTCAAGGTATTCATCTTTCGCCTGTTCAAATTGCGGGATCAAACTGCAACCTGCTAAAAAACTGGCTAACACGATTATTGTTATAATAGTTTTTCT
>SDBT01006259.1_pt1 | contig 19815 bp, 12 predicted proteins | sample 2277101 | NCBI WGS metagenome assembly SDBT01 (sample SAMN10404973, study PRJNA504765) | marine sediment metagenome | isolation source: marine sediment core GS10_PC15, 103 cmbsf | place: Arctic Ocean: Southern Knipovich Ridge | collected 2010 | reverse complement strand
GGTATATGTTTATCAGAATTTGATCCCATGATAAACAATCTATGATCTTTGGTGATTGCTACAATTCTATTCGATGAAGTCCACGAAATCGAAATTTTAGAGATGGGTGGAAATTTTTGGATTAATGCTTCCTTAAAAAAGGTAAATGTTTTATCATCGTTAGCTGATCCCTGATAAACAAACCCGATCCTTGTAATAGCGAGTAAATCCCTAGAATTTGCATGGATAAATTTAATAGGTTCATTGATTTTTATCCGCAATAATGAGGTATGATCACTTAAATTCACTCTTATAGTTGATATACCAGGGTTGGGGCTGGTCTGGTAGATTTGAAAACCAGAATTAACTAAAAAAACAGTTTTTGATCCCGCCGAAATATCTATCACATAAGACAGTAAAATCGTTGGTCTTTTATATCTCCCCCGTTCGTACTGATTTTTACCTAATACTCCAATTAAACCCCAAATATATCCAGCATTATTACTCATCATCGTAGCCGAGCACCCATCACCACAAGAAATTTTTCTAACCAAACCGTCAATTTTAACATGTGTAGGAGAAGTAATATCCCGCGTGATTTTTCCTAGTCCTAATTGGTAATTATCGTTTTTACCCCACATATAAAGAAGACCGTCTCGTGTAATAGCACCGGTAAACTCTTTTCCGCAAGAAATACTTACTATTCGTTTATCGAAAGGGATATGAATCGGAATAGTCGAATTATTTTTTACCCCGTTACCGAGTTGACCTCGATTTCCTTTTCCCCACATATATAATTTTCCTTCAGCTACCCTTCCTATAGTTCCATGTTTGCATGAAATGGGTGTATTCATTTCCTTATATTTTGCATATTCCTGTCTATATCTTATTTTCCAGCTCTGATAGTTTTTCGGGGTTATACCATAGTCCTGTTTATATTTACGTTTCCAAAAATATTCGCCGGCACAAATCTCTTGGACTTGTTTTGAGCTTCGACACATCTTAGCTAAGTCATCTAAATCCTCGATTTTGAGTAATATTTCGATAGATATTTCAGTTGGGAAGACAGAATATGGAATTGATATAGGAGGATTCATCTTTTATTTTTAAAAGAAAATAAATCAAGTTCTAATTCTTTTAATTTTTGTTTTGATACTAAAAGTATTCCTGATGGGAAACGGGGTAATTTTACCAGTTCTAATGATTTAATATTATTATTTGCAGATATTAGAGAGAATTCTCCCTAATATTTATTACTATCACCAAGTATTTAAATAACCATCATCCGTTACCACGCAAATTAAATTATCAGAAACAGAAACATGTATGGGACGATGTCCTATTTCAATTTCTGTTGGAGTATAAATAATAGCCGGCAATGATGGTATCTGTTTTCCACGGTTTGCTCCCCATGTAAATAATTTATAATTTTTAGTAATTGCTACAATTACACATCTCGTATGTGTATTCCATGCGATAGAAATCTTAAAGACAGGTGGTAGTTTTTGGATTAAGGCTTCCCTTGGAAATATTGTTGTCCCTTTGGTTCGGCTAATTGATCCCTGATAAACCGAGCCGCTCGTATCCACTGCGATTAATTTATAATAACCTGTATGGATAAATTCAATAGATTTACTAATTCCTATCCGTAATAATGAAGTGTGGTTACTCAAATTTATTCTTAATGTTGATATACCGGGGTTCGGATTGGCCTGATAGATTTGGAAACGGGAATTAACAAAAAACACCATTTCAGATCCTGCCGAAATATCAGTTACTGATGATAATAAAATTGTGGGCCTTCTGTATCTCCCAAATTCCGGATATGACGGAGGTAATATTAGGGGCAATGGTGGACTCATTACCCTAATTAAACCCCAAATATATCCGGAATTATTTCTTGTCACTAAAGCCGCACAATTATCACCACAAGAAATTTTCCTGACTGCTCCGTTAATTTTAACATTTATAGGAGAAGTAATATCCCGTGTAATTTTACCTAAGCCTAATTGGTAACTATCATTTTTACCCCACATATAAAGTAAACCACCTTTAGTAATGGCACCAACAAACCCGTCTCCACAAGAAATACTTACTATTCGTTTATCGAAAGGGATATGAATCGGAATAGTCGAATTATTTTTTACCCCGTTACCGAGTTGACCTCGATTTCCTTTTCCCCACATATATAATTTTCCTTCAACTATTCTTCCGATAGTTCCATGTTTGCATGAAATGGGTGTATTCATTCCCTTATATTTTGCATATTTTTCTTTATATCGATCTTTCCAGCCCTGATTATTTTTTGTGACCAAACCATAATCTTGTTTATACTTGCGTTCCCAAAAATAATCACTGCAGCAAATCTCTTGGACTTGTTTTGAGGTTTGACACATCTTGGCTAAGGTATCCAAATCATCTATTTTAAGTAATATTTTGATCGATATTTCAGTTGGAAAGATAGAATAGGGGACCGGAGTGGGTGGATTCATCTTTTATTTTCAAAATAAAATTAAGCAAGTTCTAATTATTTTAATTTTTGTTTTGATATTAAAAAGCATTCCTGATGGAAAACGGGGTAATTTTACTAGTTTTTTAACGGTTTAATGTTATTATTTGCAGATATTAGTGAGAATTCTCTAATATTTTTCGGACCTGTAAGGAACCGCACTATCACGCCATACATTTAGGTAACCGTCATCAGTTATGATACATGTTAAACCCTTAGAAACGGAAACATGTACGGGTCGATACCCAATCTCAATTTCTGTAGGAGTATCGATACGATGTGGTAACGATGGTATACCTTTGTTCCTTCCTAAGGCGAATATTTTACGATCTTTCGTAATTGCTATAATTTTGTTCTCCGTTCCATGTCCACCCCATTCCGATGAAATCTTAGAGATGGGCGGGAGTTTTTGGATTAATATTATCTTAAAAATGTATAATCTACTCTTAATGTCAATCGACATATGATAAACTAATCCATATGTAGTCACCGCAACTAATATAACGTGGCTCGCATAGATAAATTTAATAGATTTATTAGTTTTCATCCAAAATGATGAAGTATGGTCGCTTAAATTTCCACTAAGAGTTGATATACCAGTGTTCGGACTAATCTGGTAAATTTGGAAACCCGAATTAACAAAAAACACTGTTTCAAATCCGGCTGAAATATCTATCACATGAGACAGTAAAATGGTAGGTCTTTTATATCTCCCGACTTCGAAAATTTTCTCACCTAATACTCCAATTAAACCCCAAATATATCCAGCATTATCACTTGTCATCGAAGCAGCACAATGATCGCCACAAGAAATCTTTCTAACTAAACCGTCAATTTTAATATTTATAGGAGAAGTAATACTCCGCGTAATTTTTCCTATCCCTAGTTGATAACTATCATTTTTACCCCACATATAAAGCAGACCATTTTGAGTGATAGCTCCAGTAAAATCTTTTCCGCAAGAAATACTTACTATTCGTTTCTTAAAAGGAATATGAATTGGTATAGTTGAATTATTTTTCACTCCATTGCCGAGTTGGCCACGATTTCCTTTTCCCCACATATATAATTTTCCTTCAGCTATTCTTCCGATAGTTCCATGTTTGCATGAAATGGGTGTAATTAATTCCTTATATTTTATATATTTTTCTTTATATCTTGTTTTCCATGTTTGGTAATTTTTAGGAAAAATACCATACTCCTGTTTATATTTACGCTCCCAAAAATAATCAGAGCCGCAAATCTCTTGGACTTGTTTCGAACTTTGACACATCTTAGCTAAGGTATCCAAATTGTCGATTTCGAGTAATATTTCGATAGATATTTCAGTTGGGAAGATAGAATAGGGGACAGGAGTAGGAGGATTCATCTTTTATTTTCAAAATAAAATAAATTAGGTAAGTTCTAATTATTTTAATTTTTGTCTTGATACTAAAAGTATTCCTCATGGGAAATGTTTTTGGACCAGAATTTGGAAAAAGATCAGAACAGACCAAGAAAAGGCCTGACGATGGAAGAGGTTGGCTATTTTGGCTGACTTTATTCGTGATAGGAATTATTATTCTTCTAATGGTTTATTTTTTCTTCCTTCCTATGTCTCCGAAAGGTAAACTAAAGACAGAAGAAGAATTTAGCTTGGTAAATCGGATTGAGGACACCATCTTGGCGTGGATAACCATCGCGACCTTTTTTATTACTTTGGGTATCATCATTAAGGGTTTCGAGAGATATAGTGTCTATTTTTCCCTAACTTTCATATTAATGGGAATTATTATGCTAGTGATGGGTAATATTAACTATTTGGGTGATAGACAATTGATCCTCAGAAACAATTTCGAAGTTCCGGCAAAATTAGATGTTCTGTTTATCGTCGTTATCATAGGAATCATTGTTACTATTTTTATTTTATATGATGTAATAAGATATGAAGTCTCTACTGGAATGCCAGAATGGATGACCAAATCTTAGATCGAAGACTTAAAAAAGAAACCGAAGACTTAAAAATATTTTACATCGAGTCAATCCTCGTTGTAAATCTTCCAATCTAATCTATCTAATGCCTGTATACCCTTCTTTTAATCCTTTCGAAAAGACAATTTGGTATAATTGGAGATCTCTGGCCCTAAAAAACCCGGCTGATGATAAGAGATAGTAATTCCACATCCGTTTAAATCTTTCATCAAACTTAGGTTTCCCATTCTTAATGCGTTCTTGATTGATTTTCTTAAAATTCTGATTAAAATTATGATGCCAAACCATCAGAGTTTTATCATAATCTAGTCCAAAATTATGCAAATCTTCCATTATCAAAATTTCTTCGGCGGCTTTACTTATTTGCTGAATGGTTGGCAAGAGAGAATTAGGAAAGATATATTTATCGAAGAACAGGTCTCCCTCTAATCTGCTCTTTCTTTGACTTATAGTATGAAGGAGGGTTAATCCGTCATTCTTTAAAACGAAGGAAACCACTTCCATATATTTGTGGTAATTTTGAACACCACAATGCTCGAACATGCCAATGCTAACTACAGCATTAAAATTATTTTTATATTTTCCGTAATGGAGAAGATCGCGGTAATCTACGAATTCAAATTTGGTTGAACCCTCGTGCCCATTCTCAGATTCAACTTTATTATGTTTAATAGCGTAATTAAGTTGTTCTTTTGAAATAGTAATACCCAAAACATCAACCCCGTAATTTGAAGCGGCATACTTGGCAAATCCCCCCCAACCGCATCCTATGTCTAGGACTTTCATTCCGGGACCTAATTTTAATTTTCGGCAGATTAAATCAAGTTTGTTGATTTGGGCTTGATCCAAATCCTTGGCTCCTTTCCAGTAACCACAAGAATATATCATCTTTTTGTCTAACATCTGAGAATAAAGATCGGTACCCAAATCATAATGTTTAGCACCCACTACCAATGATCTATTTTTACTTTGAAAGTTGATCAAGAAACTTAATAAATACAGACAAATGACTCGAAGTCGCATCCAAAGGGAAAGTTTCAATTGTTTGTCTGATCGGCTAGTTTTGATTTGACAAAAGAGTTGATCTAAATGATCACAGTCCCAGTCTCCTTCAATATATGATTCGCCCGCCCCCAAGTTACGATATTGAAGAACACGCTGATAGAAGCGGTCATTATGAACTGTGATTTGTGTTAAATCTATTTTAGATTCGGCAGCTAAGGTTCTGATAATAGTTTTGGCACTCATTTTTAATTTATGATTTGCTTAAATAAACATATCAAATCTTAGACTCTTGATTTATTATATGGACTATGTTTCCAAATTAAAATGGAGAATAGAGAATCTGAAAATTTTTTGGTGATTGAATTATTTCTTAGAATCTACATTCTTTAATTTAATATGTCTATATAGATGATATTCTTAATATGTGTAATTATAATTTAGATATTAGATTATATCCCGATTTATATAGATATATTGATAATATTATAATTACAAATAATAAATACACCAGAATAGAGAATCTGAAAATTTTTGGTGGCTGAATTGTTTCTTAGAATCTTCATTCTCTAATTTAACATGGCTATATAGACGACTTTCTCAAAATAAAAATAAAAATGCAGAGCAAATTAATCTATCCGACTGAAGGTTCTGAACAAGAAATTAATAAAAACCTATCTAAAATAGTTAAGATGTCTTTCCGAATTTTAAGAAAAATATAATGGGAAATCTGGGCGCCAGATTCTTGCTAGAATCTATCGGGTGGTCTTTCCCTCCCGAAGATGATCTCGAAAGATTTACCAAACCGGAAGCCAAGAGAATGATAATTGTGATTAGTCACACCTCTTATTGGGATTTTTTTCTTCTCCTGTTAACCAAATTATCCGATGATAGAATGAAAGAAAATCTTTATATTGTCATGAAACCGCAGCCCTTTGATTTATTTGGCTGGTTTCTCAGGCCACTCGGGTGCATTCCGGCCACGAGAAAAGAAGATAGAGGCGAAGGATTTGTAGATAAAACAATTAAACGATTTGATAACCAAGATATGAGATTGATTATATCCCCCGAAGGTGAAATGGGAGCATCAAAGTGGAAGAGTGGTTATTATCATTTACTGAAAGGAATGAAAACCTCAATTATGGTAGCCGGTGCGGACTATGAAAGAAAGACTATGTATTTAGGTCCAATTCATTCATGGAAAGAAATCCAAAAATGGTCAAAAGATAAATTAGAAAAAACACTCCAGACAGAAATGGGAAATGTTGTTCCCCTTTACCCAAACCAATCTCACACTCCAATTCTTAGGTCATATTGCCCGGAAAAGATTTCGGCAGTTCATCCTTTTCTTTTAATTTTAACCATCATTGTGGTGGTATTAATTATTATAATTATCGTACTACTCTTTCGATCACCTAAATCTAAAAAATGATCATTCATCAGAAAGTCGTACATTAAGATCGTCTTGTTCTACAAGATGATTTTTTTAATATTTAGTGATCACTCTCGGATAGAAATATTGATAGATTCTGTGGCGAGGATTTTACAAGCTGATTTTAATAATTCCATAACGGTTAGGGTGCCTATTGTTTCAATGCTGAAATAAAAACGAGGATTATCAGATTTATCCTTCTCGTCGGGCCAATAAACCACCTTTGAAACCGGCGACCATTTAGCATGTTGTGAACCGTACCCCTTGGTGGCGAAACATTTAAGATTGAGATTTTGGTTATTTTTGAGAGGCAAAATAACTACCCCCGCCTCTTTCCCTAAAATTTGATGACTGACAGGTTTAATCTTCTGATCATTGGAAAAGGTCAAATCAAGAGAAGTGATTTGTCTGAGTAGACTTGGACCGCTATGATTAGATTTTATTTTTAAATAAATTGTGGCTGAACATTTAGGGCATTGTCCAGAGCAGTTACATTGGTTTGGAAATACGTAATCATCGACTTTGTGACTTTCTAACGGAACTAAGCCTAACCGATGAACGATTATTTCATCTGGTAAAACTGATTCATTTTCCATCACGTTTACGACATTAATTGCCATACTTGGTACCTTATCCATCATTGCGACTCTAAGTCCGTTGGCTACTGAATAGGAAGCATTATACAGATGGAAATTACAATCATCACCATCCAAATGATCTATTTTAATGTAAGAAGATTCAATTGACATCTTCTACTTTATTAGGAATGAAATAATTTGCTAAAACTGGATAATTAAAAAATTACAGAATTAGTTTTTTCCAGAATATATTCTCATAAGTTCACTTATCAGTTCTTGCGGGGATAATGATCCCGTAATGTCAGCAGTGAAAGAAAAAACATTTCCTCGCCTTTCGAAGAAAACACCAGAAACGGGTATAAACTTGGCATGATAAACACCAGTGGCTTTTTTAGCGATGCAGCGAATTCTTATTTCCTGTCCTTCTTGCAAACGTGTGATTACTATAGCTGCGGGTATATATCCACCTTTACCATCAGGTAATGTATATTTAACGGGTTCGACACGATAATTTGAATTTTCCGGAATTATATCCTGACTGGTGACATCAATAAATTGATGTTTTATTCCGTTGATGATAAATTTGTCAGAATCTCCTCTCACTTTCAAATTCAAGATAACTGAACATTTTAAACACTTCGATGATAGTTGATCTGGACAATTGCAATCGCAACCGCGCGAAAAATGTAAACCTGTTATATTCGAACTAGTTAATGGTATTAATCCTAACCGTTGAGCTAAAATTTCGTCTCTCATAATCGACGTATTTTTATAAATTTCAACACAGTCAATCGCCATAATCGGTATTTCGGCCATTAATATCCGTCTCAGTGTAGCAGCAGTCTCTGGAGAGATATTTTCAATCTGAAAGGTGAAGGATGTCCCCCTTACAGATAGGTTTTTTGATGTTAATATCTGTCTTGTAACATGTTGGGGGCGTGTAAGAGTAGGAAGAGATTGTAAAGGTCGAGAGGTGGGAATGTAAGTTTGGGATCGTGAGGCAGGGAGATAAGATTGAGATTGAGAGATGGGGGGATTATACGAAGGTTGAGAGGTGGGAAAATAAGGTGAAGGGGGATCCATTCAAGTAATGGTTTCCTTTTGATAGAAAATAATATCTTTCCAAAATATTTTGATTGGGTAAATTTGTCCGATTTAGTGTTCCTCCCTATAATTTAACAGATGTTGTAACTTGTTAAAAACTGATTTTTAAAATAATTATTGGGTTGAATTTCCAAATCCGCCAATTAAAATGATCAAGTTACCTACGAGAAACACAAATCGGCAAGTGGGCTCCAGAAAGAAATCAATCACTCTGAAACCATATCAGAAATCACATTTGTTAAGAATGATTCAAATTTTGGAAAAGTGTCCGGTTGTACTAGACATTTCAGACACGGGTTTAGGCAAAACATACACCACTACATGTTTGGGGGCAATTTACAAATTGCCACTTTTAGTTATAAGCGCGCCTACTTGTCTCGCAGTTTGGAGAGAAATAGGAAAAGAATATGAAGTACCAATCATCGATATGGTTAGCTATGATATATTAAGGGGTCTAAAAGGAAAACCTTGTAATAATCCATATTTGATCAGAACTAAAGAAAATAAATTTGTCCCTACTGAACATTTGAAACAACTCCTTCGATCGGGAGTATTAATCGTTTTCGATGAAATCAGTAAGTTGAAAAATCAAGAAGCGGGTGTAAAAGCTGCATCTCACGCTATAGTTAAGGCATTAATAGACGTTAAATCTGGTTCGCGAATCGTTTTGCTTTCGGCCTTACCCTGCGACAAAACTATTCACATTCTTTCGTTGATGCAAATGTTAGGTATTATTTATGATGATAAAATCTATAAATATGATACTACCAGTCGAAAATATATTTTGAAAGGTTTTCGGGAAGCTATAAATTGGTGTAGCCATGAAGACCCTGAGGCCACTAAAACCGCTCTAGAACAGTGTTCGGAAATTAACAAGAATTCCATTCCTATACTTGCTAAAAATTTATACAAAAACATAATTAGGTCAAGATTATCTTCTTATATGAGAGACAGAACAAATCCTGAATGTCAAAAGATAGTTAAAAATGGTTATTATAAAATAATTGGCCAAGATATGGAACTGTTAAAACTTGGACAGAGGACACTTCGTAACGCTGTTCGTTATTATGGTGATCAAATTACCAACAGAAAACTTACTAATTGGGGAGAGGTAACCAAAGCTCTCCAAATTTTAGGAATTTCCAAGTTACATACATTGGTCTCGCTGGCCTATCGTGATTTGACTAGTAATCCTCAAAGGAAAATAGTGATCTGTGCTTGGTATATCGATCAATTGCTTTGGTTAAAGAAGGTTTTTGAACCATTTGGTGCGAATCTTCTATACGGTTCAACCAGCGATGAGAATAGAGAAATCATAGTTAGTTTATTCCAAGAACCTAATAGCAAATGTCGGGTTATTATCATTAATCCCACCGTTGGTGGAATGGCTATTAGTTTGGACGATAGAGATGGAAAATGGCCAAGAACTATGCTTGGTATTCCAGATTTTCGATTTGTCGAATTGATACAATGTACAGGGAGAGTTTATCGTCCTGGTTCTACCAAATCAAAAGAAGATACTACCATTATATTTATCTATGCCGAACAATTTAAAAGAGAATCGAAAATACTAAATTCTCTTCTTCAGAAATCTGACGATGCCAGATCAGTTATTTCTGATGATAGTGGATTAGTCTTACCAGATAATTATGAAGTCGATAATAATATGGAGGGGTTGGAGTCAATTGATTGCCCACCTCTCCCAATTAAAGAGAAGATTAAACTTGAATTGTTACAGTTCAGGGAAAGAGAAAATGCATCTTCTAGGAATATTTCCTCAACATCTAACCCGATAGAACCACAAACTAGATCGGAAATTAAATTACCAAAACCAATTCAAATAATACCAATGAATACTCATAGGTTTCGATCTTGTTTTAATATGATGAACGGATATTTACCTTTGCCGGAATATCCATCTGTTGTCGGTGAGGCTTCTTAAAACGATTTTCATTAAAGTCACTAAGAAAAATAGTTCTGTCCACCTCCTGTGGGCAGAAATGAAAATAGCATTTGACGTATTTGTAAAACAAATATGTCATTAATTTTTTATTGCGTCGATTATAATTATTGCCCCGTTAAAGCGTTGACGGCTATTCCCTTTTCAATTAATCTCTGAAGAGCTAAATTTCCAGCATTCATTACGGGTGGGGGTGTATTATTAATTTGAAGATGAAGAGCTTGGGCCATTTGATAATCTTCTTTTTCTTGGGATTTCTTTATGTCCTTTACATCTTTGTCTACCTCAGTCTCAACAATATAATTCTTACCTGAGCTCTGATCTTCAGAAGAAGGATTCATTATTGCTAGCGGGTCATTCAATGTGTCAATGATAGAATGGTTTACTATAGGTTTTTCTGTAGGTTTTTCTATAGGTTTTTCTATAGGTTTTTCTGTAGGTTTTTCTGTAGGTTTTTCTGTAGGTTCTTTAATTAGATGAATTTCTTTGGGTGGCGAAGATATAACAGGCTCGTCATCATCTGGGGTAGGAACAATAAAAATTCTAATTTGGCGTGCTAAATTTTGTCTGAGTTTTTGATTTTCTGATCGGAATGCAGCATCCTTAGTTTTTAAGTATTGATGATGAGATTTAAGAATTGCATTTTGGGTTCCATCAAAACATATTGATTGGTGCCAATCTGGAAGACGATGAAATAAGAATATTTTCTCTGTTGATTTATATGCTATGTCTGGAATGTTTTCACCATCGATTGATCGATAAACTGCGGAATTCAAGCTCAAATTTTTCTTCTGATCAATTTGAACCAAAGAGAACGAAGAAATATATCTTTCTCGTCTGCCTAAAAAAAGAAAGGACCAGTTGCTATGGGGTGGGGGAGTGTTTATAATTTCTTTACCTGATGTGCAATTTATGGTAGGGTATTTATTTTTAGCCAAGTCAATAACTTGGATGATAAGATCTCCAAGAGTCGGAACCTGAGATGAATCAATGGAACCAACAGATTTCCTGTGAAAATATACCTCCATTTTAATTGAGTTGATGTTATTTTAAACTAAACTAATTCTTAGCCTAATTTTATGGATAGTGATTTTTGATCTTCAATACTTCTCGAAATTTATTTACAAGAAGTTTTTTTTAAGATGAATATTTTATTCGAAATGCGGGCGGGTAAACAATCTGTTGGCACGGACTCACATATTTCGTCATTTGTCCAAATTGTTAGAATTATACGATTTTGTCGATTAGTAGCGGAAGATACGTTGAGTCTGTTTATTTTATTCTTGGGTTCTCGTTTTAAGAGGTTGATATTTGTTGAGGGAGGTCAGTAAACAATTCTCTTCTGACCGAACGGGGAATTTGTCTAGTTCTTCGGGGTCCATTAATTCTGGTTCTTGTTCTGGTTATTCTTGGGGGTAAAGGAATACGTTGTGGTGTGGAAGTTGATCCTGGTCGAGATTCGCTCATTATTTAAATATTTATGCAACAATACAGGGTGGCAAGCTTTTTATCATCTAATATAATGTTTAAATAATCAATTTTTTGATCGGTTGGGGGAAATCAAAAAGAATGAAACACTCTCAATTTTTGAATTTTGAAAAAAATGATAAAAGAAAAATCTCTCAGCCGAATCTAAAAACAACTCTTTCAAACTAAACCTGAAAACACTCCCAAATCTAACGCTAACTCTCTCAACTCTAATTAAAACACCTAAACTTACCTAAAACACTTAAACTCAACTAAAACACTTAACTTAACTAAAACATTATGAACACTGAAGAAGCAAATATAATAGATTATTCTTACAAGAATTTCAAAGGGGAACAAATTGTATTATTGGATCCTAAAGAGAAAAAATACACTGACGCAAATGATAAAGAAGGCGCTTATAAAGAAACACCCATATTGTGCTCTCGTGGTACATCTGCAAAACCCTATACCGAACGGGGATGGAATGTAGAATATTGTGGTGTTTGGAGCGACGGCCTTCGTCCAGAAGTGAAAGAATATAACGTAAAAGAGAAGGGCGGAAAAATCTCGAAAAAGAAAATTACTACTTACCAAGTCAAGGTCACATTCGATCTACGAGAACAGGAACAAATGGAATTGGTCAGAATACTAAACGTGGCTCATTTGGCTATTGCCCAAGCTTTGGTCGACAATAAATATAACGGAAAACTTGGCGCAAAGGGATTAAACCCGAGCACTAATGAATCGGTCGAAGAGACAGGACTCAAAAGATTAGTTTATTATCCACGCGATGAGGACGCAAATGTTATAAAAGGTGTCAACCTCAGTCAATTCTTAAGTTTAAGAGGATCACCAAAAAGCGATCGTCATACTACATTTATCGATTTAGATGGAAATGAAATTCCTTGGGAAAATCTTATCAAATTTGATTTCTTTTGGGTGCCATTAGTTAACTATACTCATATTTATTCTAGTGGTGGCAAATTGTCAGTCCAAAAGAAAGTCGAAAGTGGGATTGTTATTAAACGAAAACCTAGGGGCGGGGCCGAAAAACAAAATAACACTCTTAAACGTCTCCAAAATATGTATCCAGTAGAAAGAGAAAAATTATCTTCCCAAAATTATGCTTCAAACGAGGAAGAGGAAGAGGAAAATCATTCTACTGACACTAGCGAATCCAAAACCCAAGAAACTGTAGATACTCCCAAAGCCGCTCCTATGAGTAAATTACTAGAAATGGCATCTGGTGGTCAGAATACCCCTTCCGGAGGACAAGCTGGATTCCAAACTGATAACCAAGGAGTACCAACAGCCAACGCCATACATGTCCCTCTCGGAACACAAAATGGAGCCCAAGGTAATGGCGCACCTCAGTATACACAAACTCCCGCCATACCCCAAAATAATACCGCGCCTGTTACCATACCACAAAATAATACCGCACCTGTTACCATACCACAAAATAATACAACACCTGCTACCATACCACAAAATAATACCGCACCTCAGTATATCGTACCAGCTACCACACCACAAAATAATACCGCACCTCAGTATAATCAAAACACCATACAAATTCCTACCAATACTCAAACTACACCACAGTATAATCCAAATACTACACAAATTCCTACCAATACCCAAACAATACCAAGCGCCATGTCTGGGGTACCTAGTGTTGGAACACCACAAATACACCAACAAACACAAAATTTCTAAAAACACTTCAGAACAATTTAAATCTTCCAGTTATACTGGTAGATGAAATAATTTTATCTTTCAAGATAAAAGGGATGTCCCCATATTTGGCATATTTTTTAGGAGTTTTAACTATAGTATTTATATTTTTGCTATTCTGGTTGTTGGCTAGATCCAACTCGGCAGTCAGAGAAGTATATTTGAATTTAATCTGCCGCGTCAATCCTACTGGACAAACTAGCTCAAATACTGGGGTCACTAATTCTAACAACCCCAATTCTAGTCCTTAAAAAACTAATAAAACAACTATTTAAAATTAAAATAGAGATAAAATTGACGCCAATATTAACCATTTCTAAACTTAACAAATATTTTAGTTTTCATATATTATTATGGATTCTCCCAATATAAATATCATTTCTCCTCCACATATACTAAGGCCACCACCTATCATCATTTCCGATCAACCCACGCAGACTGGTTATACAAAAACACAAAGCATGTTCCCAAGAGGAACATTACCATCTCTTCGAAAATCCGAGGGGCTAACTTCTCTGCCACCTATTACCATTTTATCACCAGCGAGTCAAAATTCCCGCGCCTTACCAAAAATAAAATTACAACATCCAATTCAGGGTTCTGGAAGTATATTAAGAGGGAATATTTTGTCGCCAATTTCTAGTTCTCCTGTAACATCTTCACCATTTTCCCCGGAAGAGACGGAATTATATCGAGCATGGAGAACTTTATATCGTGACCCAACTCTTCTGTTACTAGATCCGGTAATTTCCAGGAATAATCGCAAGGGTCATTTCAACGATCCCTTTCCTGTGCCTTCTCCTTTAAATTTAAGCCAAGACGAACCAATTAAGATCAAAATACAATCTAGTATAATTGAAGAGAATTTACCACTTTTAGTATCAGATAATGTAATAAATTCTAAGAAGTACAAAATTTTGCAGACAGCCCGAGATTCATATCCATCTATTATATTCTCCCCAGAATATCGTAATTTGACTAATCCTTTTGAGGGGATCGGAAACTCATCATTCATGAATAGAGCGGCAGTCAAATTAGCTAATTGTGATGCTGTTTTGGGAATTGCCGGAGGAGCGAAAGGTGGTTTATTCTTTCCAATGGATGATAAAATATTAGTGTATTGTGATTTAGCTGGTGCTCCTGGTGGATTTACGGAATATATTCAATATCGTTTTCCTGACTCTTATGGTTATGGAATGAGCATCGAAACTGATAAGAAATCCCTTCAATGGAACACTCGTTCTATAAATATGTCTCTGTTTAATATCTACAAAGGAGATGGATCTGGAGATTTAATTGTCAATGCTGATGCGATGGCGGAATGGATTTTAAATAAAGCACCTATGTATGATAAGACTCCTATAGCCAAACACAGAAGAGGGAAAAATGTTGATTTGGTTTTGGCAGATGGGTCAATAGATCCGAAAGGGAAAGAGAAAACCCAAGAAAGATATAATTTTCCATTATTGGTGGCTGAAACATTAACTGCTTTACAGATACTCTGGGAAGGGGGCAATTTCTTCATCAAGTTCACCAATTTGTCTACAGAATATACCGCTGATCTAATTCTGTTGATTTCAAATTTGTTCGAATCGACTTATCTTTTTAAACCTATTTCATCCAGACCAGGAAATAGTGAATTTTATTTAATAGCCAAGGGATATTTAGGTATTCCTCCGGCTTCTAAAACTATCGACCTCCTCCGTTTGGTTATTAAGAAACATAGATCAGGTGAAACCATTAGCCGACTTTTAGCTGGGAATTATCCTCATTTTTGGAAACAATTAAAAGCTTTTAACGATAAAATGCTGGTCCGTCAAATAAAGGTTGACACTGCTAAACTTGAGATATTGGCTTCCAAAAACTCACCAGACGTGATCAATAAACATATACCACGTTATCAGGTTAAATATTCTTTAGCCTATTGGAATATACTAAGCGCCGATCCAGTCAAAAATTTGAGATATAAATCAAAACGCGATACTCCGATTTATATTTAAAAAACAATAAATTCACCTTGTTCTAACAAGATGGATTCCTAAAAATAATATTATTCAAGAAACTTTATTGACGAGCTCTTGCGGGAAAGAAATTAGTTTAACGAATGGGTTTAATTGGTGTTCCTCTTGATCTAATCTTGGCTGGCCACAATCTCCATTTATTATATGGATTCTTGGTTCTGGTTGATCTTTACTTATCTCTGGGGTCACAATTTTAGTTTCTATAAAAGTTTTCATGGTTTTCGATATTTCTTCATTTAGTTTATTCAAGTGTGATTCAAATTGAGTTTTAATAGAAGCTTTTATTATCTGATCTATACCGACACCTAATCTTTGTAATGTTTCTTGGACGGCTTGGTCCATAGCCTGCCTTAATTTTTCCAAAGCTACTTTCTTTGCGTCAACTCTAACACCATTAGTAAGATGTTTTTGTTGATCCAACATATTAGTCAAACCAATTGTTACCATGTCTTGTAATTTTTGGCCAGCATTTTTGACTTTGATGTCTATTTCATCTAAGGCCAGTCGATTTGATTTAATAATCCGATCTTTAATCTCTGTAATTTCCGAGACATTATTGTTGGCCATATTTTGTATATTATCCACAATTGCAGAATTAAATCGAAAAAAATCTTTCTTTCTATCCTCGATCATTAGGAGATTCTTTTCAACCCCTTCATTATGTAGCTCTGCCAAATCTTTAGATACTCCCCGTTGAACAATCTCAAGATTTGATCTGGCCATATCTTGCTCAGAAGAAATCAAATCCAAACTTCTCTGGCTCTCAATTCTAATATCTGATAAACTCTCAGCTTTAGCCTTAGATATTTCATCGAAGCCTTGAGAATAAACCAATTGTATTTGTTCCACCCCTTCATCGGCCCATTTATGGATATTTTTCTGGGCAGTAGATCGAAGGGTAGTAATCGAACTAATAGTGGATTGTCTCTCTTCTTGGATAGTTTGAACTGATTTCGTGGATAAAACGTTTATCCTCTCTTCGAATTCTTGACAGGTTTTAGCCATCAAATTTGTTGTTCCGCTGGCAACTTGTAATAACCCCGCCTGAGCAGTTTCAGATGTCATCCCTATTTGATCGAGAGTGGTTCTTCCTTGTCTCTGAATGCTATTTAAATAATTATCAGCTCGGACAGATATTTCTCTAAATCTGGATTCTAAAATTTGTATCTTGTTGTCCTGATGGCGGCAATATCCAATCATAGTATCATGAATTGCAGTAGATGGGTCATTCAACGGACCTTTTTTGAAACATATAGAATGACCTTTCCAGAAACAGTCTATCATCGATAACCAAGTTGGTCCAATTCGAGTGATAGATTTTTCTCCACGAGATATACTTTGTAATGTTCTAGCATGATAACCTAAATATTCTCCCACGCCTTGGGTTAATAAATTTTCCGGTTGATCATTGTCAAGGGGTTGTCTGATATGCACAGGATAAAAAGGGTCACCTACAGTTAATTGTTGATGTTTTAGTATATCAAATATAGCTAAATGTGATCCGATTCCAGCCATGAAAGACGTAATAAAAGACTCGAAGTCTGTCGATCCAGGATATGACAATCTTACACTTGCTGGTAACATATTGGTATTAAATTGTCCATTGTCAGATGTGCCCTGTTGAAGGTATGATCCGTTTAATTCCGGTTCTGATGGATGTAAAATTGTATTCTGTGTTTCACCAGATAATGATAAGTAGTGATGTTGTAATTTTTCTAGTATTGTTGATCCAGTACCAGGGAGAAGCTGAAGAAGATTTATGTTACTAATTTGAAACTGGATATAGTCTCCAGATCTAGTACCGTATGTATATACCCCAATAATGTTACGTATTACAGATCCATCGACAGATGGACTAACAACGATCAATACGTAGGGAACTTGGTTTAAATCTATGGGTCTAGGATCGCGATGATGAATAATCACCAGTCCTGCTCTAATTACTATATAAACAGTTTTAAAGTGAACATTTTGATCAGAATCTGTCTTGTTCATAATTTGAATTGTGGTTTTGGACTCTTTCAGATACAGAAAATAGCAATTCTGAGAGACCCTTTCCAGAAAAAATTATCCTTTTCTTAATATTTCTAGAACTTTTAATTCTTCGTTCTGCTCATATTGACTGAACTATTTCATATTCTAGAAACCGAAAATGAATTTTTGAGAAGATTGATTTAGTTATTAATCTGACTTTGAATCAAAAATCATTCCATCATACAGGAAAGATAATTATGTATCGTCCTATCCGTTTTCGACAAAGACTATCACCCAAACTATATATATTTAGAGGAATTAACTCGTCTCGACATTTGGTCGGAGTAAGAAATAATTATGATGATAAAGTTTCGTATGGTAACACAACAAATCTAAAGAATCCACAGAAAACGTCATTACAAAGTGATGGCAAAGTTTCCCCTGAAAACCCCCGTCCGTTGTCAGACACAACAAAACCGTCCACTTCAGAAGGAAAATCATGTGGTGTATCACTCGATCATATGATTGAAAAAGTCGATCATGTAAATCATTATTACGAACTTTCAGATCAAATTAAATCTGAAATTTATGATATACCGACCAAATTTGGATATGGGACTTTGAGTGAAATTATATTCCGAAGAACATATTCAAGGCTTAAACCTCCCGAATCAGGACAAAGCAGTCAAAGGAGAGAATCATGGCAAGATGTCACTGCTCGTTGTACAGAGGGTTGTTTTACACTGATCAAAAATCATATGAAAATAAATTATCTTCCCTGGTATGATCAAGATTGGGAACATCATGTCAGAGCTATGGGAACAGGTATGGCAAAACTTAATTGGACACCACCCGGTAGAGGTTTGTGGGGAATGGGTGAATTAGCATTCAAACGTGGGGCTTTTGTTTTAAATAATTGTGGTGCAGCTTCTACTGAAGATTTCACGAAAGCTATCACTTGGACAATGGATGGATTGATGTGCGGATGCGGGGTTGGATTTGACACTATTTATGATGGTCCAGTCTTAAAGCCAAACAAAGATCGCACTGAAGTTTACCAAGTTCCTGATACCAAGGGTGGATGGGTTGAATCAGTTAGACGTTTAGTTGCTGTTTATATACCAGAATCTGGAAAAGAACAGATCGATTTAAAATTCCCAATCTTTGATTATAGTTTAATTAGGCCACTGGGAGCACCAATTAAAACTTTTGGGGGAACATCTTCCGGATCCGTCCCTCTGGAGAAACTACATCATCGTTTGGAGGTTTTCTTTGATACTTATATTGATTATCAAGAGGCTCTGGAAAGGAAAGATTCGCCAGATCAAAGAATTGAAATATTCAACCGATTGGTAGATAGATTAGTTCTAACTGATTTTTCCGAAGTTAATCCAATTATTACCGAAGCTAAGAGTTTAGTTAGTAAATCAATCTCCGAAGGAAAAACTGGATCGGATATAGCAAATGAACTGATCGGTCATTTTATTAAACTTCCCTTGGATCGTGAGTCACCGTTATATTTACTAGCCACTTTGAAATGTATTCCTAATGATGAACGGAGTTCTGCTTTGATTGACGAAAAACTTGATGAATTAAACCAAATATTAATTGGCGAAAAAGTTGACGAAATGAAAGACTTAATTTGGAATCGTCGTCACGAAAAGACTTATGATATGACTCGTTTAATAGTTGATTGTTTTAATGCTGTTGGCGCATGTGTAGTAGCGGGAAATGTTCGCCGCTCATCGATGTTAGCTACTTCTTCGCCAGAGAAGAAAACGTTTTTCTCTTTGAAAGATTTATCTCTGAATCCAGAACGGGAGAAAATTGCCTATATGAGTAATAATAGCGTCGAATTTACTTCGACCGAACAATATAACAAATATCTTCCTTCCTGCGTAGAAAAGACTAAAATTAATGGAGAACCAGGATATTTCTTTAGATTAAATGTTGAAAGATTTGGAAGGATTGGACGTTATCAGGATCAATCTGGCACTACAACGAGAGAAAGCGAAAAAGATACGGCTTCCATTCCTAATCCGTGCTCAGAAATCCCACTTAATCCCTTCGAATTATGC
>SDBT01006258.1_pt1 | contig 19816 bp, 16 predicted proteins | sample 2277101 | NCBI WGS metagenome assembly SDBT01 (sample SAMN10404973, study PRJNA504765) | marine sediment metagenome | isolation source: marine sediment core GS10_PC15, 103 cmbsf | place: Arctic Ocean: Southern Knipovich Ridge | collected 2010 | reverse complement strand
ACTCGCATTTAATGAGCGCCTTGTTCACGGCTTCATTGAGGGTTTGTATATCGAGTCCGCTACGGGTAATCTCAAGTTCCTGTGTTTCGAGCTGCTCTTGCAGTGTACGGTTTTCCGTGATATCCACTGCAATGTTAAGGATCTTGTATACCTTTCCTTCACTGTTGATGATTGGGGTGAATGTCTGCTGAAGCCATACCTTTTTCCCTGAGAAGAGTTTATAGACTTCAATATTAGAAACACTATTACCCTCACGAAGAGAGGACCAGATTTTTTTATATTCTTCCGAATAGGGGTCCACCTGTGCGAATTCGCTGTGGAGTTTTCCTACCACCTGTTCGCGGGGGGACTCCAGGAGCATCAGGAACTTGTCATTAACATTGGAAAAGCGACCATTCAGGCCGAATTCGACCACCAATGAAGATTGGTTAATGGCATTGAGAATCCCTGTGAACTCAGTCTCTTTTTTACCGGACTCCTTCTGGGTCTTCTCCAGTTGATCCATGCTTTCCCTCATGGCAGCCTCCTGGCTTTTCAGGGTCTCTGCCTGGGATTGCGACCGTTTGAGTAATTCAGCATTACGTTCACTGGTGCGAACAGCTAACAAAGAGGATGCAATACTCTCAGAAAGTGATTCTATAAACTCGATTTCGAAGGGTCTGAGCAACCGCACTGTTGCCAGTTCAAGTACCCCATGCACCACATCATCGATTTTAAGAGGAACCAGTAAGAGGCAATTGGGAATGGAGGAACCAGTGCCTGAGGAAACTTCAAAATAGTCTTCAGGTACATCGGTGAGGAAAATTCTCTCCTTCTCCAGGGCACAGGTTCCCGGAAGTCCAACACCCCAATCCAATTGCTTGCTCATGTACTTTCGCCGGTCATAGGCATAGGAGGTAATCAGGTCCAGGGTGAGGCCATCGGGATTGCTGTCATTGGTGATAAATAGCGATCCCATTTCAAGGTTCATATAAGTGACCAGTTTTTGAACAATGAGGTAGGATAATTCAGTGACATTTTCCCGCTCGACTCGAAGCACTTCACCCAACTGAGCCATTCCCTCCGAGATCCAGTTCTGTTTTTTGTCCTCCCGGTTCCTGGTCACCTCATCCAGCTCTTTATGGGTGAGAACATCGGCCAGCACCACAAGTGCCTTCCCGAGTTCATCTTCATCCTCCGGTTTGTAAATTGTGCCGGGACCCTCGTCTGAAAGAGAGGTAATGAGACCAACCTTTTTTTGGAGGTCTGCGGTGTGAATTTGGAGGTTCTCAGCAATCTGGCCAAACTCATCTACAGAGTATATTTCCAGGGGAGGGGGTAGTTTCCCCTTCTTTAAGTGATGGGTGTATGCTGAAAGCTTTTTAAAGGAGCCGTTAAGACTCAAGGTGAATATGATCAGAGTTGTGGCTATTAGTAAAATGCCCAGGGCCAGAGAAATACCTGGTTGCCGGTAATTTTTCCATTCTGAACGATCCTGAACCCCTGACAGCGACTGGTCAAGTTCATTCATCAATCCATCAAGTATCTCCATGTGGGAATGGGTTTGCAGCCACTGAAGGGTATCTGCATTTGAAGGTGCCAGAAGATCTTCAGTCAATCTATCAAGGGTTGTAAAGATCAATGCTGAATTCCGTTGGATTTGAGATTTCTGCAGTTTAACATCATCGTTTAGAGTATTTCTGAGTTGATCCTCTACAAGACGAATCCGGGCAATGCAAGTGGCTTTAAGGCTGACTTCATTAGCCAGCACCATTTGGTGATAAATGGTTCTAAGGGAACCATATTCCGATAGGAGCACAGAACGCTTTTGTAAGAGCTTTGCTTCATCCGAATTACGTCTGGATGCATCCATAAAAATTAGTGCAAGTAGTGTCAATAGTACTACTATAACCAGGGTAGTTAGCTGGAGTTTTGAACGGATAGATATACCTCTGATGATCATACCAACGCCTTATAATAAAAAGGTTCCTTTTTAATAAAACGTTTGGAAAAAGGACCCAGAATCGATTCATGAACACCCAGAATGAGTGTTCCATATTCGTTTAGATTTTGATGGAATAGATCGAACACCCTGTTCTGTAATTCATTGTTAAAATAGATGATCACATTCCTGCAAACAATCAGATCGAATTTAACCAAAAAGAGGTTTGGATCTTTCACCAGGTCAAGTTTCTTATACACTGGTTTTGACCGCAGATAATCCTTCATCCGGATCATATCGCGGGTCTCGTCGATGTGGAAATATTTTTTCCATATTTTCTTATGATTCCACGAAGATGTTCCCGTACCGTTCAGCATTACCCGATCAAAATTTTCCAGATAGCTCTGGTTAAAATGATATTTATAGGTTCCTTTCTGGGCAGTTTCCAGGACGTCTGGATTTAAATCGCTTCCATATATTTGAGTCTTCTCCAGCAATTTTAAGTCCTCCAGCAACATCATCATGGAATAAACCTCCTGTCCGGTAGAACAACCTGGGTGCCAGATTCGGATGGTTTCTTTATCTTTCAGGGAGGGCAAGACTGAAGTTTTGATCTTCTTCCAGATCTCAGGATCCCTGAACAGCTCAGTGGTATGGACCGTCAGCTTTCTCACAATACTCTCCAGGAATTCTTGATCAGCCCTCATCCTGCGGGTAATTTCATCCATGTCAATTTCCAGCTCCAACAAGATTCTGGTGAGTCGGCGACGTAGTGAAGTATTGGAGTATTGGGTAAAATCATATTCGGAATGATCGCGAACGGTTTCCTGAAAGCTGCGTATATCCTTTCCAACGACCTCCATAGGGTAAATCTAACGAATTAATAATTACCTTCAAATTTGGAAAAAATCCTTTTGTGATTAACTTTGAATAGTACAACCCTGATACAATGAATATTGGTATTCTCATATTTCCCGGAGCTCATGGCGACAAGGAACTAACAAGGGTCCTGGAGGAGAAATATGGAAAGTCTGTTAAACAGATTTGGAACACTGAGACCAACCTCAAAGGGTTAGATGTGCTGTTTATCCCCGGAGGATTCCCCTGCAAAGGATCTTCCAGTTCCTCCAAATGTATCAAGGATTCCCCGGTTATTGATCCCATGATGGAATTTTGCGACCGTGGCAAGTTCCTTATCGGAATCGGCAACGGCTTCAGGGTTCTGTGTGAGACCGGATTGGTGCCTGGGACCTTAAGAATGAATAAATCCCAACGTTTTATCTGCCGGAATACCTTTATTAAACCTGACAATGACTATACGGTGGTGACAAATAAGCTCTCCAACAATGAAGCTTATCAAATTCCCATTGCCACAGGGTATGGCAGATATACGGCCAAGGAAGAAACCCTTGTTCGGATGAGGCACCAGGAGCAAATCCTGTTCCGCTATTGCGATGCAAATGCAAGGATCTCTGAGGAGATCAACATTACAGGAGCAGTGGATAATATTGCCGGAGTTTGTAACGAAAAGAAGAATGTGATTGGGATGATTCCCCAACCTGAGCGTGCTGTCTTTCCATATAACAGGAGAACTGATGGAAAGGCTATCTTCGATTCACTCATGGAGTATATTTAGATCCTCCGGGTATCTTAGGAACGCGATCACTCCCCTGGTATCTTTGGAACGTGGTCACTCCTCCGGGTTTCTTAGGAATGCGATCACTCCCCTGGTTTTTCCTTCAGGCGAAACAGGTTATTTCCTTCAATGAATTGCATCTCTACCACATCAAACAGCACCAGTTTTGTAACAAGTGTCACCAATTCCTTTCGGTTGAATCCGGTATCGCGCTGGATCCTGGAGAGTGATGTATCTGGTGTTCTTTCGAGATATCCCAACAAAATCTCTTCCCGCCGGGTAAACTCAATCAACTTCCCACGGCTCTTTTTCTTTTCTTTCCACACCTGCAGCTGGATAATATTTGCAAGGATATTCTGATCGCCTTCACGACAATAAGCCATCCACCGGTTCCCTTCATCTTTGGCATAGACAGGTTTATTTTCTACAGGAGGGATGTATATTTCAAGCACAGTTTTCCCTTCGATGGAGTAGTTCCGGCTCTCAAACAGCACCTCTGGCTTACAATACAGTGATGCTGCCGATTCAGCCATATAGAACTCCTCGTCCGACTTTACGCCGTTGATCCGGCCATTGTCCTTTACCCCGATCAGAAGCCTGCCACCTTTTGTATTCGAAAAGGCTGAAAGAGTTCGGGCAATTTTTCGGGCATCATTGATCTCGAATTTGAAATCAAGCGCCTGATGTTCTCCTTCGGCGATAAGCGATCGCAGGTATTTTTGATCTGAAGTGTCCATTGTCCTTCAAAAATAAGTTATCCCAGTCGAATGGGTGGCTTTTTCCGTACCGATTTACTAACTTGAATCCTTTTAAGTTTGAAGACCGATCATGGTGAAAAGATTAATTTTCTTCAGATAATTCCTGTAGAGGGTTCACCTGATAATGCGCTTAATCACCGACAAGAATAGCGGAATATCATTGGCACCAATGGTGGCCATGCGTTCCATAATGCGGTGAAACAATGCTCCCCCTTCTGGAATACCTGCCTCGGCCAACAGTTGCTGGGTTTGGCTTTTTAACTCTCCCCATCCTTCTCCGGATTTTGAGAGGGATTCTCCGGGCTTTTTCAACAGGTTCAGGAACGAAAGTTCGTAGGCTGCTATCATTACCGATTGGGCAAGATTCAGGGAGGGATAACCACCTGCCATGGGAATGGTCATGGCCAGGTCAGATTGCAGGATCACCTCATTGGGTAAACCACTCTCTTCAGTCCCGAACAGGATCCCTACCTTCTCTAACTGTTCCTTTTTGTTCAACAGGAGTTCTCCAAATTCCCGGCTGGAGTAGTAATCGTGCTTGGCAGTTCGTTTTTTGGCAGTGGTGCAGACCATCAGGTCCAGGTCGGTCGTTGCCGTCTCAAAGTTGACAAATACCTTCGCATTTTCTAAAATGTCGTTAGAACCATGCGCCAACATCCGGGCATCTTTGCACAGGTGATCGCAAGGATCGATCAGTCGTAGATGCCGAAACCCCATGGTTTTAATGGCCCTGGCTGCTGCACCCACGTTTCCTGGGACAGCCGGCCTGTACAGGATAAAATATATCTCCAAAGCGATGGCTAGTTGGTCACAATAATACGAAAATAGGTTGATTACAGTTTATCGAGCTGACTGATAATGCGGTTTCCACGGGATTTGAATCCTACACTGTTGTTTCCTACCTGGTCCTCGATGACAGTCTTCAATTCATTTTTCAGTTCGGGGTAGATGAGCACATGGTTGTAGATAATCTGCATGGCATGAACCTTTACGGCAACCGGGTAGAGCTCAGAGACCAGGTAGCCAAAACAGAGATCGATCAGTAATCCCTGATCATCTTCAGAGATTTCATATCGACTGAGCAATCTAAGCATGCAACGCAGGGTCCCTGTGGAGTCAAGATCGGGCAGCTTTTGAATAATTTTTGAGATATGGTTAGAAGCAAGTCCCGGGTGCAGCTCATCACTTCCGTCCAGAATCCAGCCAGCCCTCCAGGAAAGCGGATCCTTTTCCCGGAGTGAAATCTCCAGAAGTACAAGAAACTTCTCCTCTGAATCTCCCACATCCTGAATGAAGAGATCCTTTTCAGTTCCCGACGGGAAATTGGTCAGACGAGACCTGTAATCCATTACTCTTCAGTCGGCTGACTCTTGAGTGACATCACCGCATAACTGCTGGTAGAGATGGAATGGTTATGATTCAGGTCAATTTTGGTAACCAGCATGAGGGTCCGGTCACCATCATCTTTGTCAAGAAAATCGTACTCCAGCACCATTCCTTTCGTATAAGCAGCGTGATAGAAGGCACCCCCAAAGGTTTGCTGGTTGGCCAGCATTTCCCGGCGAACCTGTTTTCCCAATTTCTCTGATGCCCACATGCGTGTCTCAGAGTATTCGTCTTCCACCAGGTATTCGTCACATGAATAGCCAAGGATGGTCTTTGTCTTCCCCGTCTTATTGGCCTCATATGGATTAACACCCGATTCCTCTTCGAACTCCTCAGCATTTTCAGCCATAGTCTCCGGATCTATACCCATTGCAATTCCTGTATGTTCACCATCGTTATCAGAAAGGACAAGCATGGCATTGTTTTTTGAATCGAAGATGATGGTGGACTTGCTATCATCGTCCTTAAATACCATTGCATAATCGATGGCATCCTTACTGTAATAAGAATCATAAATCACTTTGTCCTTCAGTTTTTCCTTTTTATTATAGTTGGAAACCTCCATTTGGATATAGGCATCAAAATTGTATTTGGTCTCATAATCTACATTGCCGGAAAGCCCCAGGGCATCCATATAAACATGAGTCATAGTGGTGTTGGGTGACTGATCTGGTTCCTCACCTGCTTCAACTGCACGTGTACTGTCTCTTTCAGCCTGTGCTTCTAATTGGTCCTCAATAATCTTTTTTCTTAACATGCTCCTGAGACTCTGAGCATCCGTATCTACCAAAGAAAAAATCATGGCCAGCATTGCAAGTAAAATAAGTGTTCGTTTCATTTGAATATCATTTAAATTGGAATGGCTTTATTAATGCAATTTACTAACTATTATAACCCTTAAATGCATAGAAGGTTTGGTTTTTGACCATTGTTTCGTTTTTATGGCCAAAGAGCAGGGTTATGGTTATCATTAGAAGGATTGATTAAACCTTTACGTTGAGACGAACATGAAATTCAAGAAAGAACTCATACACGGACATCTGATTAATAGGTATAAGAGGTTTCTGGCCGATGTGACCCTTGATAACGGGCGTGAAATAACGGCTCATTGCACCAATTCCGGTACCATGAAAAGTTGTCTGGAGGAAGGCGCTGAGGTCTGGTTATCACCAGTGGATGATCCCAAACGAAAGACACAATTCACCTGGGAAATGATTCGTATCAACGATGGATGGGTAGGGATCAATACTTCCAACCCCAATACCCTTGCTTTTGAATGGGTTAGCGGGGGAATCATACCCGGACTTGAAGGAATAACAGGTTTGAGGAGGGAAGTGAAGTGGGAGGACAGCCGGTTTGATCTTTATGGAGAGGGGCCTGACAGCTCCTGTTTCATTGAAGTAAAAAATGTGACTCTGAAAGAGGGAGGGCGGGCACTTTTCCCGGATGCAGTGACCGAACGGGGCAGGAAACATTTAAATACACTGATCAGGGTGAAGCGCTCGGGGATCAGGGCGGTGATGCTCTATGTGGTGCAACGCATGGATGTAAAGATTTTTTCGTCGGCAAGAGAGATTGATCCTGCATATGCTGAAGCGCTGGATGAGGCTGTGCGAAAAGGAGTTGAGATTTTTGTCGCTCAGGCTAAGGTGAGTCCGGAGGGAATCGAATTTCACCGGATGCTACCGGTGAGTTTGTAAAGTTACCTTCGTTAATCCCTTATCATCTGCATACTGGTTGGCCTGGTGCATGAAAGCCTGAAGTCTGAGCTCGATGGAGGCGTCTTCCTGTCCATCATAGGCAATGCTCACATAAGGAATACCTCCTTTGTCTTTCCTTAGCTGGTCAGAAACAGCAGTGACCAGTGTCCCTGGCATGCAGGTGAAAGGAAGAATGTTGGCTATACCTGAGATTCCCTTATCAACCAGGATGGCCGAAGTACCCAGATTCAGAGCCGGATCACCATCGTAATGGCGGTGAACATATGGGCCACAGGCATTCAGCATCTCCTTTACGGTTACTTCTTTGTCCTGGTCAAACAATCCATGGAATGGTTTGGCAATTTTTTTGGCTGTAAGTTCCTGGTAGTACTCCTGGAGCTTGGATTTGATGACACCTTTGAAATCACCCTTCCATTTGCTATCACGTGTATAACGAATGGTTGAGTAGGAGAGCCACTCTGCAAACGGAGCAATCCACGTTTCCGCACCAAACTTCTCCAGCCTAGTTACCAGGTGTCCGCTACAGAAATCATTGTCCCGCATAAAGATCTCACCCACAATGGCAATGACCGGTTTGCGCCTTCCGTTAGAGTATGGGATTTCCGTGAATGACAGGGCAATCCTCGCCAGTGTATCTATCAATTCTCCACCCCCGTTCTCCATACAGGAAACCAGGTCTGCCAATGCTTTCTGGTATACCTTCTCGGTATTCCCGGGTATAAGCTCATAGGGGGCCCTTTCCTGCTTCAACTTACGAACCATATCCATGGCTACGAAACCTTTCCAGACATTGAGCCTGAATTTACCACCATGACCAGCCGAGATATCTTCATAGGAGTCATCGTTGCTGGGCGCGATGATCTCGGTCTTTTCATAACCAAGCTTGTCAAAAAGCACTCTTTGAAAACGGTTGTACTGTCCGAAACGGCAAGGACCGTTGTGGTCGGGCATAAAGAAACTGACTTTGGCAGGATCCACATCAGGCTCCATTAGTTTTTTCAGGAAACTACCGGTGGTGCAAATCATTGGAAAACATTCCCTGGCCGAAGTATACTTACGGGCCAGGTCCAGGTCCGCCTGGGTTTGCATGGGTAGTGATTCGGAATTGATGCCAAAGCTCCTACAGACGGCTGCGACCACATATGATGAGTCGTTCATGTATGGAAAGTAGAGCATTCTGTCTTTCATGGGGGAGGAGGCCATTACCCCGGGGGTATAAACCCGCTTCTTCCTTTCTACACCTATTCTTGAGCCTGACAGGCTATCAAGGAAAGCCTCATAACGGGTGATCATCCCAGCATCAGCTCCATGTTCATCGATCTCAATCTCCATATAGGGTTTACCGGCCATCTCCTCATGTACAAAATGAGCCAGGAATGAATCCGGACCACACCTGAAATTGCCCATATAAATACCGTGGAGGCGATCGTCCCGTGCAATGATCCTTGCTGCCGCAAGAATACGTTGACCATTGGGCCAGTACATCTTGTTGTAATCCTTTGTTATTACCTCTTCTGCCAGGGGCAGGTAATCCATAGGGATGGGTAGCACATCCAGATTAATGAGTTTTTCCACCATGCTAAGGTTGAGGGCAGGATCACCAGTGTTGTAAGGACGTCCGATGATCACAAGACACTCTTTGTCATCGGGCAGACTGGACATTACTTCCCGGCCGCGTGCTTTGACCCGCTCCTCAAACTGATTCTGTTTTGCATCGGCCTTCTTCATGGCTTCAACAATCCTCTTCCTGCTGAGCTTGAATTTCTTGCCAAAGTATGTGTACAGCTCATTTTCAACCACCTTCCCATAGTATCGGAAATTAAGGGTAGGGGTCAGGAGTTTTTCCCGCTGCTCTTCAGGCAGCGATGCTTTCACCATAAAGGGTACAGTCTGAACCCAGGGACAATTGCAGTTGGAGGTAGGATTGTCTGCCTCAGTCTTTGAATTGATCATGAAAGGCGTGAAGACATAATCGATATTCTCTTCGAGCATTTCATAAATATGGCCATGCATCACCTCTACCGGGAAGCAGGTTTCGGCCACAATCATGCTGAGAGACTTCTTAATGGTCTGATTATTGGTCTCTTCCGAAACTATCACACTGAACCCCAGCTCCTTAAAAAATGTACTCCAGTAAGGGAACTGTTGGAAATAGACCATCAATCCCCTGGGGATCCCGATGGTAATCTTGCCTGGTGTCGGGTCTTGTTCATATCCGTCCATCAGCAACCCTATGCGCTCCTCGAAGTAGTTGGGGATGCCTTCTCCCTTTCCCTTACGTTCATCCATTTCGTACTTCTCACACCGTCCACCGTAGAAAAGTGGTTTTGTTTCACCTTCGATCCGAACACGCCTGATCTCGCATTGGTTTGAGCAAGCTTTGCAGATGAATTTATCCACTGTATAAGGAATCTTGCTGATATCGAAACCCTTAAATCGGGTCTTCAATTTGTGTAGTTTGATGTGGTCACGCGCCAACATCGCAGCTCCAATGGCACCGGTTACATCGAAGTGAGGCGGTATATGAATCTTTTTTCCGGTTACTTTTTGAAAGGCAGCTACCACAGCCCTGTTGTTGGTGACCCCTCCCTGAAACAGGATATGGTTACCCACGCGTTTCTTACGAACGACTTTCTGGATGTAGTTGTGCACAATGGAGTAGGCCAATCCGCCCACCAGATTCTCCTTCTCCACACCCCTTTGCTGGAACGCATTGAGGTCTGACTCCATAAATACTGTACACCTGTCACCCAGTCCGGCTGGCTTAGATGCCCCAAGTGCCATCTCTCCAAATTCCTCGATAATATTGATATCCAACTTTTCAGCTTGCTCCTCAAGAAAAGATCCGGTTCCGGCAGCACACACTTTGTTCATTTCAAAATCGACCACGACTCCGTTATCAATGCTGATGTATTTTGAATCCTGTCCCCCAATCTCAAATATGGTATCCACTGCCGGATCGAATGCGATGGCTGCTGTTGCCTGGGCAGTAATTTCATTCCTGATCAGGTCTGCCCCAATGAAGTCACCGGTCAGATAGCGACCCGAACCAGTGGTTCCGGCCCCCATGACAACTACCCTGCCACCAATCTCTTCAAATATCTCTGACAGGCCCCTTCGAATTGCTTCCAGGGGTTTACTGGCTGTGGGCAGGTATCTACGTGCAATCACCCGATTCTCGTCATCAATCAGCACCACATTGGTACTCAGTGATCCAATGTCCAGTCCCAGATACACCACGTATTTCTCATTAGATTCCGGGATTTTATAGATTTTTTTTCTAATATCTGATTCTGGTGCTACCAGCGGATCGAAGGACTTACCCCTGGATTTCCCCCCCTTCATATACTTCTCCAGCTCATCCGTGCCTTTGTACAATGAGCCAACAGTCTCATCATTATTCATATTATGGTATACTGCTCCTATTGCACCCATGGAGGTGTTGAACTTGGGAATCAAAAGGTCCCCGTCTCTGACATCAAGCAGTTCCTTAAATGCCCTGATCATCCCAATATTGGAAGAGACACCTCCCTGGAAAATGACCGGGAACCGAATGTTTTTTCCTCTCCCCAGCGAACTAATGAAATTCCGTGCCACCGCAAAACATAGTCCGGCTACAATATCGTGGACCGGTGTGGCAATTTGCTGCAGGTGAATCATGTCGGTTTTAGCGAATACGCTACAGCGACCTGCAATACGGGGTGGATCTACCGATTTAAGTGAAAGCTCACCAAACTCCTTCTCAATGGAAATCCCGATCCTTCTGGCCTGCTGGTCAAGAAACGATCCGGTACCGGCTGCACATAGTGTATTCAATTCAAAATCGGACAGTCGGGATGCATTGTTATCCAGCTCCTCCATAAAAATCAGCTTGGAATCTTCACCCCCCATTTCAATGATGGTCCTCACCTGAGGGTAAAGTCTGGAGACTGAAGTGGACTGCGCAACAATTTCGTTTACATAGGCGCCACCAAGGAGTTCAGCAGCCAGTTTACCCCCTGTTCCTGTAAAACTGAGATGTCCGAACTGCTCCCTGGAGTAAGTTTTTTCAAGGTTCTCCAGGATCTCTTTTAGCTTCTCAAAAGGGTTACCGTGGCAGTAATCATAGCGCTCTTTAATCACCTCACCCTGAGGATCCAGCACAACCGTGTTGATGGAGATTGACCCGATATCAAATCCGAACAGGTAAAAAGGTTTCATGGAACCGTTTTAGATAATTCGCGGGTTTTAGATACGTAAATCAATTGATAATTAGAGAGTAATAATAGGCGCCACCATACTTCTTCACATTTGCTATCAAACAGAATATAAGAAAAAAATAAAATAATTTTGGGCAAAAAGGGAAATAAAGTAATGTATTTAGAAGCATTCCAAATAAATTCTGCTAAAGTGAGGTTAAGAATTCAACCACTTTATTACTGTCAGCTGCAGCGTCCACCTCGGTGTCTTTATAGATCAGATTCCCATTTTGATCGAGGATGAAGGTCCATCGCTGAATGGAAGTTCCCCGAACCAGGTTCAGTGCTTTTCCTTTAATCTCCCGGTTGATGGTTCCCCCTTCACTCTGAGGGACAGCAAAAAGTGTGGCAATCTCTCCAGATTCATCAGCAAGCAAGGTGAAATTCAAATTGTGCTCAAGGGCGAACAGTCCAAGGGTTTCAGCCTTATCACCAGATACACCAACAACCTGGGCCCCTACCTTAGCCAGTTCACCCTTCTGATCCCTGTAACTACAAGCCTGTTTGGTGCATCCTCCGGTAAAGGCTGCAGGATAGAAGTAAATAACCATATAATCGGAGGCTTTGAGCTGCTTTTTCAACACCCATTTTGATCCATCCTGGTCGATAGCTGTGAAATTGTGTACTTTCTCGCCAAGTTTTACCTGAGAAAAGGAAACATTTGTGGTTGCAAGAAACAGGATTGATATAACAATATTTTTCATGTTGAATGTGATTCATTTGTGGGTCCTCAAACTTAAAACAAATTACTTACATTCTAATTATGACATTCGGCTGTCACGAATCCTGGAGGTGATTGTCCCGGGTTAAAAAGTAAGTCTGCCCTGCCCGCGTCTATAACCCTGCCCACGTCCATAACCCTGCCCACGTACAAAAGTTTGGTTACGTCCTAAGCCCTGGCCACGTCCATAACCTGCTGTGTAGTAGTTACCCCTTCGGTTGTTTACATTACAGTTTTGGTCGTACCATGTTTGCTGTTCAGTAGTCAGCAAACCAGAGATGTACTGGTAATGGTTTGTCATCTCGGTGTTCATCTGTGTTTTAAATCCAGATGCTTTCACACCATCACGTTCCGCATAGAATTTTGCGCGTAGCGCGTCCATTGTGTTCTGATGTGTGGTACTTAGCTTGTCGATTTTTTGTTGTTGGTCAAGGGTCAGATTCGGAATGGCCTGACAAAGGTCGGTTCTGTTTGCTCTCTGTGCACTGGCACCTACGGTCATTACTATGGCCGCAACAGTTAATAGAATTCCTCTGAGGTTCATAGTTCAGTGTATTTCTTATAAAAATATGCAAAATATTTGAATTATGCACATATGTGCAATATATTTGTATTAATTTATTATTATGTCAAGACCAAAATATAATCGAATTGTACATGAACCACCTCTGTTTTCCGATTTCAAACCAATCGGGGTAAGAGGGCATGATCTGAAACAGATTGTTTTAACACTTGATGAGTTTGAAGCCTTTCGGCTGGCAGATCAATTAGGACTTTCACACGCGTTAGCTGCTGATGAAATGGAAATATCCCGTTCTACTTTTTCACGATTGATTGAAAAAGCAAGAAAAAAAATTGCTGATTTTATTATTCTGGGGAGGACCCTTACAATTGAAGGTGGCTCTGTTCATTTCAGGGTTAATATTATCCAGTGCAGGGATTGTGGGCATATGTTTAAAATAAATTTCGATCAACACATTACAGAATGTCCGTCGTGTTATTCAAAGAGAATTATAAATATGGCCGGAAGTTTTGGTCATGGTAAATGTTGCATTTAAAACAGTATAAAAAAGGAGGTAATTATGCCAAGAGGTGACAGAACAGGTCCATCGAGTGAAGGACCAAAAACAGGAAGAGGGATGGGATATTGCACTGGTAATGAACATCCTGGTTATATGAGCTCACTTTCGAATTGGAGTGGGGGATATGGAAGGCGATTCCGTGGTGGTCAAGGTTATGGCCGGGGACCCGGTTTTGAGTTTAGGCATGGCTATGGAAGTTATAACCCTGGAAATTTTTCTGATGTATCCGAAAAGACATTGATTGAAAACGAGATCAGGATTCTCAAAGACCAGATGTCTGCTCTTGAAGATCGGCTTTCCAACGCTAAGGAGAAATAGTTTGAAGTAAATTCAGGTATTATGAAAAAGTCTGGAAAAGGTAAGGGCCCGGGGCAGGGTTCAGGACAAGGGTGGGGACCGGGATCCAGCCCTGGTAATGGACAAGGCCGGAATAAAGGAGGTTCTTATGGTACAGGTGGATTTTGTATTTGCACAAAGTGTGGCGAGAAAATTCAACACAAGAGAGGGGTAAAATGCACTACCCTGAAATGTCCCAATTGTGGACATACCATGATAAGGGAAGAGATGGTCAAGGATAATAAGTAGAATTCTTAGAGCACTGTATGATGAAAAATATATCACGAAGGTTCCTTAATGATTAATTGGTTTTCTTAGCTGGGGTATTTTTTGTTTAATTTGTATTTTCCCCCATATGAAGACTCAATTTGAATGTATTCCCTGTATAGTAAATAGTTATTTAAGATTGGTTGAGACAGGTGTCATTCCCGAATCCAGGCAGGAAGCTATTCTGCGTCAATTGCTACAGTACTTATCTCAGGTTGACTACAATCAATCACCACCCATGATGGGAAGAGTGTTGCAAAGAATGATACGGGAGTCTTTGCAGGATCCTGATCCCTATCATCAGATTAAGGAGAAATATAACCGGATGATGCTGGAATTGTATCCATCGTTTCAGGAAATAGTGACCAATTCTAAGGATCCGTTTGATTCAGCCATGCGATTGGCCGTTGCTGGTAATGTGATCGATTTTGGTGCTAAGTATCAGTTCGATGTAATGGATACCATCAGAAGTGTAATGGATAAGAAACTAGCCATTGATGATTCCCGTTCCCTTCGTGATGACCTGGAACATGCCCAAACATTACTTTATATAGGAGACAATTGCGGTGAAATTGTTCTGGACAAACTATTTCTTGAAACTGTGGAAGTACCTCAGAAGTATTTTGTAGTTAGGGAAAGTCCTGTGCTAAACGACATAACCCTGGATGATGCTAAGATGACAGGTATAGATAAGGTGGCCAAAGTGATCACCACCGGTGATGACTCCCCCGGAGCCGTCTGGGAAACAGCTTCAAAGGAGTTCAAAGATCATTTTATTAATGCAGATATAGTCATTTCAAAAGGCCAGGGAAATCTTGAGGGATTAATCGATGTGCCGCATGATCATGTCTACTTTCTGCTGGTCACCAAATGTGATTTGATAGGAGAAAGAATTGGTACGCGGAATGGAGATTTTGTAATTAAACGAGGGACAATTAAATAGAACCATACTATGTATAAGCACCTGTTTGGCCCGGTACCATCCCGAAGATTAGGTATGTCATTGGGGGTTGATTTAATACCTCATAAAATTTGTTCACTCAATTGCGTCTATTGTGAGTGCGGACGTACGACCAATCTCACACATGAGCGGAAAGAGTATGTACCGGTAAAAGAGGTATTCAATGAGTTAAAAGATTTCTTCAACAACAATCCTGATCCTGAGTATATCACATTCTCGGGTGCTGGTGAGCCCACCTTGCATTCACATATCGGGGAGGTACTTGGTATTATCAAGGAGCTTAGGCCGCATATTCCGTTGGCTGTACTGACGAATGGGACCCTGTTAAATAATCCTGAGGTTAGAAAGGACCTGATGCTGGCTGACCTGGTCCTTCCTTCTCTGGATGCTGCTACAGATGCCGCCTTCCGTAAAATAAACAGGCCAGCACACAGTTTTACCATTGATAAATATATCCAGGGCCTGGTCGACTTCGGGAAGGAGTTTAAAGGTGAGGTTTGGTTGGAGGTGCTGTTTATTCCCGGGTACAATGATGAGTTGGAGAATGTAAAGGCTTTAAAGGAGGCTCTGTTGAAAATCAAGCCGGACAGGATTCAGCTAAATTCGCTTGACAGGCCGGGGGCAGTGGATGGCTTAAGAGCAGCCAGTAGAGTTGAACTTGAACAGATTTCCGATCTCTGGGGACTGAAGAATGTTGAGATCATCGCGGCTGCAATTGAAAGACAGGAGGTGAAATCGTACCGGACCGATGTGGAGAGTGCCATTCTGGAAACCCTTTCAAGGCGACCGTGTACACTGACAGACCTGGAAAAAATACTGGGTCTGCATCTCAATGAAATCAATAAATACCTGAGCGTTCTGGAGGAATCAGGGAGTATTGAAACCACGCATCAGGTGCGTGGTATTTTCTATCAGCTTACAAGTTCAAGGTAAAATTCCTGACAAAATTCACAATACAATTCCTGGTGATCAAATTTTAAAGGCACCCCATATTTTATTCCTTGATAGCCAGGTGATATTCCTGTAAAGATTTCACCTTATAAGCACCGTTCCTCCGGTCTTTGATACCCTCGGTAGCGGCTAAAGCTGCTGATGTCGTTGTAATATAGGGTACCTTGTACTTTATGGCGCTCTTACGTATATAGGAATCATCATATTCGCTCTGTTTCCCGGCAGGTGTATTAATCACCAGATTTATTACCCCGTTTTTTATGGCGTCAATAATATTTGGTCTGCCCTCATGTACTTTTTTAACGCTTTCACATTTAATGCCATGTTCTTCCAGGAAAAGTTTTGTTCCACCGGTAGCCATAATGTTAAACTTCATATCCTGAAAACTGCTTGCAAAATCAAGGATTTTATCCTTATCCCTGTCGGCAATTGTAATTAATACGGTACCCTCAAGTGGTAAACTGGTGAGCGTTGCTTCCTGAGATTTAAAAAATGCCAGTCCATAGGAGTCTGCAAGGCCAAGAACTTCGCCTGTTGATCTCATCTCCGGACTGAGTAATGGATCCACATCAGGAAACATATTGAAAGGAAATACTGCTTCCTTGACACCAAAATGTTCAATTTTCCGTTCTTTTAAGTCCAGATCGGAAAGTTTTTTTCCAAGAAGTATCTGGGTCGCAATATTAGCCATGGATATATTGCATATTTTCGAAACCAGGGGTACAGTACGTGATGCCCTTGGATTTGCTTCCAGTATGTATACTACATCTTTGTAAATAGCATATTGAATGTTCATTAAGCCCACTACTTTCAATTCAATAGCAATCTTTTTGGTATATTCCTTTATGGTTTCCTGGTGCTTCTCGGTAATAATAATGGGTGGTATCACACAGGCTGAATCTCCGGAATGGATACCGGCATATTCAATATGCTGCATGACTGCAGGAACGAATGCATCTGTACCATCAGCTATGGCATCAGCTTCCGCTTCAATGGCATCTTCCAGGAACATATCAATTAGGAGGGGCCTGTCAGGAGATACATCGGTTGCTTCAGCAACATATTGCTCGAGCATATCATCATCAAGGACAATCTTCATTGCCCTCCCACCAAGAACGTATGAAGGCCTTACCATTAGTGGATAACCAATTCTGGCAGCAATATCTTTTGCTTCTTTCAGAGTACTTGCCATGCCAGATTCCGGTTGTGGAATCCCCAATTTTTTCATGATCTGACGAAAACGGTCACGATCTTCTGCCAGATCAATCGTATCCGGTGTTGTACCCAGGATCTTCACGCCGGCTTCAGCCAACTCATTTGCCAGATTCAGGGGTGTTTGCCCTCCGAATTGAACTACCACTCCTTCCGGTTTCTCCTTTTGATAAATGCTTAATACATCCTCAACTGTTAATGGCTCAAAGTAGAGTTTATCCGAAGTATCATAATCCGTTGAAACTGTTTCAGGGTTACAATTTACCATGATTGATTCAAGTCCCGCATGGCGAATGGCAAATGCAGCATGCACACAGCAATAATCAAATTCAATACCCTGTCCTATCCTGTTGGGTCCGCCTCCCAACACCATTATTTTCTTTCTGTCACTGACTTCAACTTTATCGGGAGCATTGTAGGTCGAGAAGTAATATGCCGCATTCTCCACCCCGCTGACAGGCACAGGCTCCCATGCTTCTGATAAACCAAGTGAAAGGCGTTTTACCCTTATTTCCTTTTCAGGAACGTTCAACAGCATGGATAAATATTTATCTGCAAACCCGTCTTTTTTAGCCTGAATGAAAATCTCTGCAGGCAATGATTCCCATGTAAATTTCAGCATTTGCTCTTCCAGTTCCACCAGCTCCTTCATCTGAGAAATAAACCAACTTTTAATATGGGTCTTTTTGAAAAGCTCCTCCACATCTGCACCCTTGCGCAATGCTTCATACATAATAAACTGCCGTTCGCTGGAAGCATGATTGAGCAATGCCATCAGTTCATCAAGGGATTTATGATTAAAATCCTTGGCAAATCCAAGTCCATAGCGGCCATTTTCCAGTGAACGAATGGCCTTTTGCATGGCTTCCTTGTAGTTTTTTCCAATGCTCATTACTTCACCTACGGCCTGCATTTGTGTGCCAAGTTTATCTTCCAGGTTGTCAAATTTTTCAAAAGCCCACCGTGCAAATTTTACAACTACATAATCTCCCGAAGGTGTATATTTTTCCAATGTTCCGTCGCGCCAGTAGGGTATCTCATCCATGGTTAATCCACCTGCAAGAAGTGATGATACAAGCGCTATCGGAAATCCTGTTGCCTTTGAGGCAAGGGCAGATGAGCGTGATGTACGTGGATTGATCTCAATAACAACTACCTTTCCTGTTTTAGGATCATGAGCAAACTGAACGTTTGTACCACCTATAACCTCAATTGCTTCAACGATATCATAGGAGTATTTCTGTAAGCGTTTCTGAAGTTCAGGAGCAATGGTAAGCATGGGTGCCGTGCAAAATGAATCACCTGTATGCACGCCCATGGCATCAACGTTTTCAATGAAGCATACTGTAATCATCTGGTTTTTTGCATCCCTTACCACTTCCAGTTCAAGCTCTTCCCAACCCAGGACAGATTCTTCAACCAGTACCTGGTTCACAATGCTTGCCGATAATCCGCGGCTGGCAATGGTACGCAATTCCTCAATGTTGTAAACCAGTCCACCACCGGTGCCGCCCATTGTATATGCAGGTCGAATTACCACCGGATATCCCAGTTCCCCGGCAACTTTTTCTGCATCTTCAAGGGTATTCACCGCTTTGCTAGCGGGCATCTCAATACCCAGGCGATTCATGGTCTCCTTAAAAGCGGTACGGTCTTCTCCTCTTTCAATTGCATCGATATTAACGCCAATCACTTTCACACCATAAAATTCCAGGATTCCTTTTTTTGCCAGTAGAGAGGATAGATTCAATGCTGTCTGTCCACCCAGGTTTGGAAGAAGTGCATCCGGTCTCTCCTTTTTTATGATCTCCGTTAAGGCGTATTCATTCAGTGGCTCGAGGTAGGTTACATCTGCTATTCCCGGATCCGTCATGATTGTGGCCGGATTGGAATTAACCAGTACAATTTTATAGCCTAATGAACGCAATGCTTTGCATGCTTGCGTTCCTGAGTAATCAAATTCACAGGCCTGTCCAATAATTATAGGTCCGGAACCAATAATTAACACTTTATCAATGCCTTTTAATTTTGCCATGGTGAATTATTTCGTTGAAAAAAATATGTCAGCCTTTGTTAAAGATGTTAATTAAAATTCACTTATTTCATTATTGCTAACAACAAATTAAAATACGGGAATTGTAGTATTCTCACCATTGGATGGTGAACATGATTCTGATTGTGTTGGCCAGGGGATTGTTTTGTCCGTTGACAGGTATCAAATATGAAAAATCCAGTGAATAGATGCGAAATCTGGCTCCAATCCCCAGTGTAAGGTATTTCCTGTTTCCTTTGGCAGAATGCTCATGAAAATATCCGGAGCGAATGGAAACCAGATTTTTGTATAAGTATTCTGCTCCCAGGCTACATGTGATTTCGTTGAATTCCTCTGTGGCAACACTGTAAGTGCCATTGCCACGGTCTACACCGGGAGCATCATAAAAAGATTGGAACATCCCAAGGACCACTGATTTGGGAGCCTCTTTACCACGAATTAGGATCAGGTCACCTGAGGCTGTATCCTGGGCGTATAACCCAGGTGTGTGAACCAGCAATTTGTTCAGATCGGCATGGAAGGAGATGGTATTGTATTCGTTGATGTTGTAACTGAACCTACCACCCAATCTCA
>SDBT01006257.1_pt1 | contig 19817 bp, 19 predicted proteins | sample 2277101 | NCBI WGS metagenome assembly SDBT01 (sample SAMN10404973, study PRJNA504765) | marine sediment metagenome | isolation source: marine sediment core GS10_PC15, 103 cmbsf | place: Arctic Ocean: Southern Knipovich Ridge | collected 2010 | reverse complement strand
CTTGACTGCCTTGACTGCCTTCTCCTTACGAAGAGCCGCCCGGAGCTGCTTGTTCTCCGCAACGAGCTTTGCCTTCGCCAGAGCGTCCCTCTTCGTCTTGATGGATTCGGCGAGAGCCTTGCGACGTGCACGAATCTTCTTGGCAATGGCAATAGCCCTCACCTCTTTGATCTTGTACGCCTTCATGTGATCGATCTCCTGCGCAAGCGTTTGTGCATACTCGGATGCTTCGATCTCGTCAGTTTTCTTGGCTTCCTCATTCGGAGTACCGCCGCCCAGGTCCACTTCGTCCTTACCTGCGGCTTCTACTTCCTCACGAATGAGCTTGCCGATTTCACGGATTGTAAGCTGTCGTGCCATTTGTAATCTATTCTCCTTCCGCCTCTAGTTGTCAGACGGATTGTGTACTGTTAACTATGTGTGTGAGAACAGAATCCCTCACACATCTCAATTGTCAAAGGCCATATTGGCCCATCCACTGGCAGCCTCGCCGAACAATTCCTCCGGCGTGCTCGTGGCAACCGTCATCGATGCTGCATCACTCACGGGTCCAATGCCGCTCTTCGCATCCTGTTCAATCAGGGTTGTCTTCGCGGTATCCATCAACAGGTCTGTGATGTCGATACGACTCTGGTCGTCCGAAGCAAGGGATGTTCTAGAAGTACCCAATCCAGCACGCTGGATTTCTTCTCGCAGTGCATTGTCGTTGCCAGATGCAGCTGTATTCACAAGTTGTGTTCCGCCTTCACCCTCTATCACACTACCCATAAGGCTTTGGAGTGCGGCGATGTTCCCCCTGTTCTGCGGCTTCGGCGATGGGTCAACCCAATCGCCTCCGACCTTGTTATAGACCTTTTCGGTCCACTCCTTGATCATCTTGCCACTCTTAAAGCCGTTGCCGTGATTCGGAGCCTTGACCCTCTTGCCGTTGTGCTTCATGCCAGCAGACCGACCGGCGGCGACGATCATGAGCTTGTCGTACAACTCTGGGTCTGCGGGCTCCATTGGGAGAGCCGATTGTTTTTGCTGCACGGCTTCCACAAGAACGCCAGCTTGTGCCTGTACCATCTCCATGACCATGGACTGCACCTCTTTGTTGTTGAGGAGCGCATCCAGGACACACTCGTTGATCAGACTTCTAAATTCGCTGCGCTTCATAGTTAGCCTACTCCACTCTCCAGGAAAACTGCCCCACTAATGAATTGCGAACCAGTCAGGGAGAAGTAGTTGCTGCGTGGGATTGCGGTGAGTCCAGCAATGACTTCCACAGAAACGTCGCCGGTCTCCGCGCGGATGAACAACTCACGTAGACGCATTTCCAACACCGGGGATTCGCCGCTTGCAGTCACCGTGAATCGATTGCTGCCGCTCACACCGTTCTCTGTGAAGCCGACAAACAAATCGTTCCCACTGTTATTCTTTACCCAAAAGAACCTGGTCACGAAGTCGAACTTAAACTTCTGGGTTGTGAGGTCACTGACTGTCGTACCCGAAGCGTATGGAATGCCAGACACACCATACGATGCATGGTTTCCCGCTCCTGCTTGTGGCCATCTCATCGACATGTGTTACTTCTCCTTCTTCCAATCTAGGATGTCATTAAGTATTCTATCAATACGATCGGACTGTTTAAAGAATTTTCGCAGTTCTGCGTCAGAAATCTCCACGCCTTCACGCACCATGAATGCACCTGGGGTCGAGGGCTCGCTCACGAAGTCCCAACAGATCAGCTGAAAGTCTTCCTGAACGACCTGGTAGCCATCCCCGTCGGTCTTTGTGGACCCGACACCACGAGACGAAATGCCAACCGTGATGTTGGAGTCAATGAGGCTACGCAGAATGTCACCCTTCGGGGTCGGCAGAATCTCGATGCTGCCATAAACGACACCATTTTCGATGCGAGCTTCGGTCACGATGTGTGAAACCGTGTCAAGCTCGATGATGCTGGAGTCTGTATGGTCAAGCGCACCCAACGAACGTCGCTCGTTGATCAGCTTCTGGTAGTTGCGAATCTCTCGCTCCAGCACATGGGCTGGATAGATGCGACCATTCTGGTTCAGTGTGTCTGAACGCTGCAGGATGCCCTTGAGGACAAGCGTGTGGCCACCCTTGTAGTCACCACGAGGAACGGTCTCTTCTGTGAGAATCTTCTTACTGATTTCGAACGTGTTGTATCCTAAAAGTAGAGGTTTGGACATGATCACTCCTTGTGCACGATCTCGTGCTTGAGCTTGGCGATGTCTAGAAACTTCTCGACACATTCGTCGCTCTCATCTATCTTCGATTCAAGAATGAGGGTCTGGGCTCGTTCCAATTTCTGCGTCAGGTAACTATCGCCATGCTCCTTCAGGTAGTTCCCGATCTCGTTAAGTGTGGTCTCCTTGAGCTTGTCTATCTGTTCGGTCATGTTGCCATCGGAGAACACATAGGATCGGATTAGGTCTGCTTGTTCGGCCGTCAAGTTCCCACCATATCGCTCGTTGAACTTCTTGAGCATGAGCTTTTCAACCAGTGGGTCTGCGTCGGAGGTGTCGTCAACGGTAGAGACGCTCTTCGGCTGGAGCAGCCACTCACGAAGCGTCTGTTCGTATTCGGCAACCTTCACGATGTCACTCGGGGTCGACCGTCTCCACTCGTTCAGGAGCGTTTGAATGGTCGCGTAGATGGTGTACTCGCTAACCCGACGGTCGTAGAACTTGTTGTTGTTGAGGTTGTGGTTGATGCTTCGTATCAACATCGACTTCTCATGATCAAGGTTGCGAGCATTGTATTGCTTCGCTGCATGCTTCGCTGCCTCAAGGATGCTATCGGCGACAGTCTCCGACTGCACGGTCGTTGCTGCCAACGAATGGAACAGACGAAACTCCCTGTATAGCTCACTGTTGCGTGCAAAGTGCCGCTTGATGATCTTGAGTGCGACATCTCGGTTCTTGTCATCACCTTCGATAATTGCTTCGGACGCGGCTCGCACAAGAAACTCATAGAGTAGACCCGTATTTCGCTTTTTATTATGCCTGGTCATTATTTGTTTTTTTCGTCCTCATCTTCCTCGATGGTGAAGCCTTCCGCCAGAAGGCTAGAACTCTTCTTATTACTTATGTCTCGCTCGAATGAAGTTATCCTCTGACGCAAATCTCTGTCGATCCTTCTTCGGTGACGCTCCATGCGATCAAGTTGGAGAACCTGATCTTTGAATGCATCACTCATCTCCTTGCCATCACCCTCCAGCTTGAAAGGGTTGCGTTGTGGATGTCCGCCCAAGGTCGGGTGACGCTGGAACCTCTTGTCGTTGATGTCTGTGAACGACGGGTTCTTGTGATGCAGCATGTCCGCGAGTTTGGGCATCGCATTCTGTGATGCACCACTCGCATGCCGCAGGCGTTGACGATTGTGCTTGTAACGTGAAATCTGACTGCGCTGTCGGACAGGCTTGTCTTCGTCTTCGTCGAGCGTGACCTTGATCTCGTCTTCGTCATCGGTGAGGATCGGCTTCTCTTCTTCGTCACTGGCGAAGAGGTCTTCTTCAGGCTCTTCTTCAGCCCCACCCTCTTCTCCACCTTCTTCGCCGCCCAACTCCTCTCCACCAAGATCTTCTTCTCCGCCCAACTCCTCGCCTCCGAATTCATCACCGCCTCCGCCGCCGAACCCGCCGCCGCCTCCACCGAAGCCACCCTCTTCATCACCTCCTGGGGCTCCAAGGTCTTCGAGCTTCGCGGAGCGCTGCAGTTCTCGAATCTCGTCTTCCTCGATCTCGTTTATCTGTTCGTCGGTGAGGTTGAGGATGTGCTTGTAGATGAATCGTTTCGAGAACATGCCTTCGGGCTTCGTGCCAGCGATCTCAAACTTCGTCCTCCAAAGCTCCAGCTTCTGCTGCACGGCCATCGTGGATGGGTTTGACAGCTGCAACACAAAGTCGATCAGGTCGTCTTCTTCGTAGCCATGTGCTGCCAGATGAATAGCAGCCATCTTGTTCAACTCACTGACGATGACCTGTTGGATCACCTCGATTGTGCGAGCGAAACGAACGTCCTCTTGTGCAAGGTTGGCCTTCGAGGATAGAGCCTCGTCAAAACCCAGGTATGCCTTCGGGACCTTCAGTGCAGCAAACAGCTTGCGCTGGATGTATTCGACATCATCGATGGCAGTCGTGTTCACTCCACCAGGCAATGTATCGATCTTCGTCCCCGTCTCCGTACCACGCACGGGCAGGAAATAGTCGATGTCTACCGACCATGGGTTGTAGCGCAAGTCAACACGTCCTTGATCCTTGTCGACAACCTCCTGGGTCTTGAGAGTCGTCCTCGCTTGTTCGAGGATGTTCGGGATGTCATCGGCTGGTGCGTTCGCTACATCGATGTAGAACACACGGCGCTCTGGACTGCGGATGACGCGGTACACAAGCATCGCATCTTCGGCGAGGATCAACTGACGCCAGATTCGTCTCGCTGGTTCAATGATTGATTGACCATAGGGAAGAAAGGCATCGTTGCCCAACAGTCGGAAATGTGTGACCTGCCAGTTCTCAAGAACTTGGTTGCCTTCCGTTTCCCATCGGTAACGAACAGCAAATGGATTGTTGGGATCGTACCCCTCTTCCCTCGTTAGCTCGTTGACCGGAATGGGAATGGCATTGATGATGCCGTACTTCTCCGACACGTCGTTCAACAAGAAGAAGTCACCGTACTTGCAGAGGTTGCGAACCCATGCACGCATGGTGAACTCGATGTTGAGGGTGTCCCAGAACAGCTCTTCGAGGATGCCCTGGATCTTGGGGTTCTCACTGTAGATGTGTAGGGAGTAGCCTTTGTCGTCCTTCGCTACAGTCTCGTCTGCGTAGATGTCGAGCGCTGCAGCGATCTCCGGTGTGTACTCCATCTCGCTGAAGTCTGCATAACGAGAAAGTCGATCGTATTGACCGTAGGCATTGAGAGAGTTGCCGTAAACGCTGGACGCTGACTTGCGAAAGATCTCGACAGCACTGCTTCGGACGGACGCACTATCGAAGCCACGGACTTTCCTTTTGACAATAGGGCCAGACCTAAAGAGGCTAGTTAATCGAGAGAAGAGATTGCGTCGTCGTGCCATGTGTTGCTCCTATATTGCAATAGTGGGCTCTTGTATGTTATCGCATCCATCGATGGTAAGTTAGCTACTATCCTCTTCTGCTGGCTTCGTCATGTATCTTTCGATGTACTTGTCACGAAGCAAGAACTCTACATCAACCTTGCTTCCATCGAATGATGCACCGTTGCCTCTGAAGTATCTTCCCAACCCTGACTTGTCCATCACGTCACGAACGACTTTTGCAATAGCGTTTTGGGTCATCTCGGCACCACGTCCACGGTCCACTTCTGCACGAACATTGAGTGTGCCGAAGTTGGCATACGACTTGTCGGGGTTTGGTTTCGCGTAAGCAATCTGGACGATGAAGTGACGTTTCTTGAGGGCGTCCTTGAGTTTCGATACGGCGACACAAATATCTTGATGGTGGTCCTTCTTCTCCAAAAGGATCACTCCATAGGCTTCCCGAATAAACTCTCGAAGGACTCTATCCATCATGAATAACTATCTCTGCTACCGCCCTTTCTTGATCAGGTCACCTATCTGAACCCGGTTTTCCGTGCGGATCATGTAGACGAGGTGGGCGATTCGGGCAGACACCATACTGATCGAACTGTCAATGGTCATAATCTTGTGCCGCCATGCGTCACGGGAAGCTCGACTCTTACCGATCCACTCCTCCAGACGAATCAGATCGCTACTAGAAATCTCCTTCGCAATCTGCTTGACCATGTTGATGGCCTTCTCCTGCTGCTGGTGGTGGAGATGAAAGGCGTGTTTCAACCACTGTCCATATTTCTCCAGCTTGTCCGGTGGCCACCCTCTGGCTTCGGCCTTGTTCCGATCGTTCTCCAGGCGCTTCCAGGATCGCTTCTTCTTGAGAGAGTCCACGTATTCCGAAACAGCCTCTTCGAAACGATCGTAGGACGACATGATCTGTCGCAGGGTGGCCTGCTTCGGTTTCGCCTTGCTTTTCGCTTCGATCGTCACCTACAGGTAACTATTTGCCCAAAAGCCAAGACCACTCTTTCGACAACGCCTGACCCATGTGTGGGCGTCTTTGAGGTGAGAACCCACTACTGTTTCCGGCAATCGGCATGAACACACCGTGGTCCGGCGTTTGTGGTGCTGGTGCGATCACGTCATCGATCTTCGCCGAAGTCGAAGTGATCGCATCGATCAGACACTTGCTGTATTCATCGGAGAACAACGAGTAGTCTGACGTGTCGTACAGCCACATCCCAATCGCCAACGCAAGCACAAGGTCGTCATGTTCGCTCTTTTCGGCTTCGACCTTGTTCGCACTCGTCCACACGAACGTCATGAGTTCCTTGTGCAGCCTTGAGGAGTATGTCTTGAGTCCGTCGTTGCGAAGCACTTCTTCCATCTTCGTGAGGATAACGTTGCGGCGCTGACCACTCGTGAAGATACCCAGATCACCTGATGGACGAAGCGTGTCACCCTTCTTCATGAAGCCACTCCACAAATCCAATGTACGATGCTTGCTGTTGTAGATGCGTGGGTAGCCCAACTCACAAAGCTTCTGGATCGTTGCGTACCCGACGTTGTTGTTCTCTGGGCATACGAGGGCATTGTTATACTTGAGGCCAATCATATTGACCATCTCCGCAAGACGATCAGGCGGTGCCTTGCCCTTGTATTCCGCAACAATCTCTCCTACTGTCTGATCGATGACGTGGAAAGCGGAGAAGTCTCGACCATCACCACGAGCAGTGTCGACGGAGATGATGTACTTACTTTCTTTTTTCGGTTTCTCCCAGACCCAGATGTTGCGATCGAAGCCCCATCGTTCGACAGGAGCCTTGATGTTGTTGAGAATCCGGTCAAGAACATCCGACTCGATGAAGGTGTCACCAGATGCATTGAACGCACACAAGTACTCCTGCGCGACCTTCTTCGTCGGCATGTTCCGGGTCTGATCTCTGAACCATGCATCGTCACACTCCGGGTGCACATCCCACTTCAAGGTGATGAGGCTAAAGGGACCGGTGCCCTCTTCCGCCTCCCTACAGAGCTTGTAGAACTTGTTGCCCGTACCTTTTGGAGTTGAAAGTACAATCGAGCGTCCACCACGACTCAAGGTCGGCCAAAGGCCAGCATCCCAGTGTTCATCGAAGTCTCTAATGTGGGCAGCCTCATCGACAATCAGAAGCGTCAGAGCTTCTGAACGACCGGCGTCTTCACCCGTTGGAACAGCGAAAATTTCGGAGTTGCGATTGGTCTTGATCTCTTGCTGGTTGCACTCGACTTCCGCCATGATCATCCACTTCGGGAGATGCTGGAGGATCAGCTTGCACTTCTTGATGAAGTTCTTCGCAACGTGAAGCCTGGTAGCGATGACCAATGTGCTTGTGTTGGGACGAAAGAGAAGTTGCCAGGTTGCGTATGCGGCTGTCAGCGTCGAGAGCCCGAGCTGTCTAGCCTTCAGAATGATGTTATGCTTATTTTTTTGGAAAGCCTTGACACAATCGTCCTGAAACGGATACGTATCAAACTTGACTAGCCCTCTCGTGGGATGCTTGACCTTGCAGTACTTGTTGAAGAAGTACAGCGGGTCCTTGCCACACCTAATGAGTTCCTCATAATGTGTGCCCTTTAGCCGTGCACTAACCACTTCAGGTCACCTCGATGACGACCTTCTTGCGGTAGTACGCATCGCGACGTCCACTAAATTGCCCGAGGGTCAGCAGTTCCCAATCCCAGTCTTCCTTGACCTGCTTCGACTTGAGAGTTCGACCGGCCAACTCCTTGAAGTCTCGCTTGACCCTGGCAAGAGCAGCATCAAGTACACCGTTGGCTTCATCGCCATATCTCTTGATCTCACGCTCACGTTCTGCGATGTCACCAAAGCTTATGACCGTCATGTATGTAAGCACCAACAGGTTCTCGCCCAGAAGATGCGCCTTGACAGACATTGAAGCGTTGTCACGCGTTCCAGCAGTGGACGAACGACCCCATGTGGTGTCGATGGCTTGCCCAAGAGCGTTGTACTCGTCGTAGTTCATACAGATAAATAGGAGTCGGAACCCTATTTCACCGGCCGATGCAGCTCACAGTCCGCACAACACCCAGATTTGCGGAAGGCATGAGCATCATCGGAGCTTCGCATCTGTACATCACACGACGGGCAGAATAATGGGACAGACAAGCTCATGCCTTTCGGCTTCACCATCTTGAAACCATCAGGATGGTCTGCTACGAGTCTATTGTTCGATGCCTCACGCCACTCCATGCGTAAGGATACTCGCGGTTAGTGCCGTTGTTTACGCGGACGCTCGATAGACATCACAAGCTCGTCCATCGCATCCAACGCTGCATCGAGACGCTGCCTGATCTTGGTTACCTTGCGTGGATAGAATTCGTAGAATTCCGCCATCGCGTCGTAGACTTCCTCAACTATCTCCTGCGCCTTATGGATGGCCTTGATGTTCTGACCTTTCGGAGCCAACATCTTCTGGATCCAATCGAAGATACCTTCATCAAGAGGATCTCCTTGTCGCTTCTTCGCCAGCCTGGCCTTGAGCTTCTCTCGATACGCCTTGCGGTGTTCTTCGGTCTCTTCTTCTCGTGCGCTACGCATCATGTCACGCCATTGCTTACGAGACATCGTGGTCGAACCTCTTTCGGGAGGCGTCCACTCCTCTGACAGTGTTTCACGGACGTACAAGCGTAGTCTCGATTCTGTCAACCCAGAAATCCATTGTTCCAAACGATCACGAAGCTTCCGCACAAGCTCGAATCCCTCGTCGGGTCCTTCGCCCTCGTCCCACTCTTCACCTTCTGGCCACGCGGTCTCCACGTTCTCGACATGCATGCCCAGAACATCTGCCAATGCTAGAATCTGTTCTGGCTGCAACGTCAAGGTGATGCCACCAGGATCGTCCACAGCCTCACGGATGTACTGACGCAGAACGTTCTTCATGCATAGTAAATATAGGCGTCTTTCCCCTTCTTCTCGATCTCCATCTGATTGTCAGCAATGTTCTTGATAGATTCGTCATGGCTGATGATCAGCACGGTCTTGAACCATCGTTTCAACGAAGAAAACATCCTGGCTGCTGCATCCACATTCTTGGGGTCCAGGCTGTTGAACGCTTCATCTAGAATGAGGATGTTGGTCTTCGAGATACTAGAAACGCTCAAGAGTGCCACACGAATAGCCATCGATGCGACTGCTCGCTCCATCCCACTACACACCTCAATCGGTCTGCGGCTGTCGCCGTAGTTGATGTAGACCTCCAGCTTCTCTGACTCGTCATCCACCTCAAGCTCAATGGTGAAGTCCACAACGCCTCGAAGGATGTTCCGAATCTCGGTGTTGACCGATGGAAGCTCCGACTTGATGATCTGGGAGGGAATGCCTCGCTTCGAGAACGCAAAGGCCAACCGCTCGTACACGTAGTGTTTCGCGCTAGCCGCCTCGTACTTCACCCTGTCTTCTTGCAACCTCTGAATCTCCAACTCGATCTGACCCAACCGACCAGCGCTCTGCATTCTTTGTTTGTCCAGCGTTTCGATGTTGGCCTTGCATATGGAAATGGACAACTTCAGTCCATCGATGACATCCATATCATCATCTTCTTCGACGACACGCGACTTCAGATCTCTGATTGTTTCTTCCGTGTCCTTGATGGTTCGTTTGATCTTGCCGATCGAGTCGTCCGTGTTGCGCATATCGATTGTGGAAATCTTGCGCATGACTTCCGACTCTTGCTTGACCACCTCGTCATAGCGAGCCAGTTCAACCTCGGCCTTGTCAATGTCGATGCCGTCTAGATTGACCTGACCATCGTCAACCTTTTCTTCGAGGTCTGCGATGAAGTCGATCTGATCGCCAATCTTGCTCTTCTCTTCGTGAGCATCGCGAATGTACTTGCACGTCGGATACTGGTCACCACACGGCACCGTCTTGAGCTTGTCGACCGTTCGTTGCTTCTGCTCCAACAGGGTACGATCTTGTTCAAGGTTCATCTTGAGTTTCGATAGCACCTTGTCGAGTTCGTGGTGATTTTTGATCTGGCTTCGATGTGTCTCGACAGGGATCGCCTGCTTTTCGTTGGCGAGGTCTTCCAGCTTGGCTTCCAGCGCAGCCTTGTAGTCCTCTCGCTCATTGCGAATCTTGTAAAGCTTGGAGAGCTTCTCTTCGAGCATGGTGAGTGCCTGCTCTTGGAGCCTCACGTCTGTAGGCGTCACCACGTCGCCGTGGTCGGCTTTTTCGAGTTCGGCGGCAAGACTAGCCTGTTCCTCTCGCAAGCTCTCCTGGTCCCTCACAGCGTCTGCTATGATGGCATCTAGTTGGGTCCGTTCATCATTCAACGATTGGATGATTTGATCCCAGTTCTGCGCAGATAGCGCGGACATTTCGCCCTTCGCCTCCTTGAGATCGTCGTGGGCAAATGCATGCATCTCGTCGAGCGCAATGAGGTCACGGAACCGCGACACAATGTCCTTGCGCTTCGTACTTCTCTCACTGATGAAGCGCTCCATGTCACGTTGTGCCGCGATGGCAGTCAACTGGAAGTCTTCGACGGTTCCGATCTTCTCCCGAATCATCTTGTCGGTATCCGACGGCCTCTGTCCCACCTGATTGATCCATTCGCCATCAACGAGCTTCTGGAAAAAGACCTTGTTGGTAATGCCCACCTTGTTGGATCGCTTCGCTCGAACGACCGTGCGCAAAATGGTGTACTCTTCACCTGCCAAGTTGAACCAAATCTGGGTCTTACATTGTGTCTTGCGGATGTTGATCAGGTACTGCGATTTGCTTTGGCCGACCTCCCTGTCTGGCTGTCCGAACAGCGCAAACATGATCGCCGCGACGAGCGATGACTTGCCGATACGGTTTGGTCCGAAGATGCCAGTCAGACCATTCATGCTCTCAAAGTCGATGACGTTATCTTCCGCGTAGCCAAACAGGTTGGAAAATTCCAGGCGCTTGAGAGTCCACTGCATGTTGCGGGCGGTAACGCTCGACAGCACATCCACATACTTCGCAAGGATCTCTTCGACCTCTTCCCACTCGTCACTCGTGAAAGTCTCATCATCGAAGAAGTCGCCCAACAGCTTCAGTACAGTTTTTGCGTTGCGAAAATCGTGTCGAACTTTCTGGATGTCGACCGTACCTGTCTCCGCCTTGTCGCATTTGTAGACGATGTAGTTCGTCCTCTTCTTCTCCTGGAGATCGTTGTTGATACGAGCGATGTCCGCCTCCTTGAGCGGCTTCTTCGACTCGATGCGGAAGCGCGATTCGTCTGGCCACTTGCAGGCTTCCTTGATCGTCTTCAGTGCACTGCCTTGCCATGGCACCGTGACGTACGGTCGCTTGTTCTCCAACTCAATCAGTGATACATCGAAGTCGTCCTTGCCACGAATATCCCAGAGCAGAAAGCCATGTCGGTTGACCGACTCTCCGAAGTCTTGCTGAAGGGTAGACCCGCAATACGCGATGCGCTTGTCGTCAGTGAGAAACTGCTGTTTGTGAATGTCTCCCAGGAACGCGTAGTCGTAACCGTCGAAGAAGTCGACCTTGACTTCTGCATCGAGCATGTAACCCAAGTCAGTCATCGACCCCTCGACGCTCCCATGGAACAGCGCGATGTTGATGCCGCCATTCGGTTCAACCTTCTCCCAACCTTTTTCATCGAAGCAAGAGAAAACACACAGGTTGATTTCGTGGTCGTTGTTAAACAGGTCCATCTGGTTGGTCAAAGGATAGACGCCGCTCTCTTTGTAGAGATGGATGTTGGGATGATCAATCGCCTTGATGATAGGCGAGATGGCATCTTGCCTGTTCTCGTTGGTGAGGTTGCCGTCGTGATTACCAAGCGTGACGTGGACAGGGCAAATGTCAGCCATCGACGTGAACCACCACACAAGCACATCAATGATCTCCGGTGTGATACGGAGAATCTTCTCGTGGATGATGTCGCCCGCGATGACAACAGCTTCAACGTTGTGTTCGACAATCTTTTTGAAGAATGACTCGAACGCTTCGCGGTATTCCTCGTGTCTTGCCAGTGGGCGGAAGTGTACGTCACCAATATGGGCGAAACGCATACGATAGTTTAGCAGGGTGAAGGGTCGATTGTGCCATCACAGAATGCTTCGTGACCTGATCTTCCTTTGGATCTTGCTCAAGAGCGCCTTCGAGTGACTCCACACCTCGGCTTCCTCCCGACGCTGCATGAAGACATCCTTGGACATCTCACCAACATCGCTGTATCCCTCCATGTCGAGCACGCGAACACGGACGCCAGAGCACATGAGTGCATTGATGATCCACGGGACCTTGCTGTCAGTCATGTCCGCATCAAGTGCCAACAGGACAGGTGTCTTGTGTTTGCATATGGTCTGGAACAGCGTTGACAGGGTGGAGAGGTCCGACCCCAAAAGAGGTACTGCATTCTCGTTGCACTTCACCAGATCGAAGATGCCTTCTGTGATGGTAAGTTCCTGGGTCCAATCGATGTGAAGCTCGTTGAAGATGACGTGCTTCTTGCGGGACTCACTGTCCCAATAATTCATCATCGCTTTCCCCATCGCTCGACCACAATAGTAGGAGAGCCCGCCGTCCTTGTCGAACGATGGCATGATGACACGGTTTGCCCACGGCCAGTCTCCCGCGACACCGAACTTGAAGTACCAGAGTTCACGATCACCGACGCCACGCTTGCGAAGGTAACGGACGGCTTGCTCGACGTATGAATCACCACGGTTGGTGGCGAGCATCTTGAAGTCTGCTGGAAGCGGCGGTGGTATGTACTCCTTCGCCTCTTCTTCTTCATGAATGCGGATAGCGTTCTTGTCCGCAAACCGATTCATGTATTCCAGGTAGTGCTCGTGGCTAGCGTGCTTCCACAAGACCTTGATGATCTGTCCTCGTCGGCCGCACACCCAACAGTGCCAGACATCGTTCTTCTCCAGAGCGATGGCGAGCTTGCGCTTACGTACGGGGATACCTAGCTTTGCATAATCCTCGACGCAGAACGGGCACTTGACCTGAATGTTGTCACGCGCTCCATGCTCGATGTGACCGAAAACCCTTTGGAAGAATTCGATCTTGTCAGCACTGACATGCACCTCGCTCACCATGAGAGGGTAACAGATGGCAGATGCAGATGGGTCACCCCTTCAGCATGTCGTTGATTGCCTGTCGCTCTTCCGCCGAAAGATCAGAGCCATCGAGGTGCTTGATCTCCAGCTGGTAGAAGGTTTCGTCGCCAGTCATCCAATCATGTGATGGTGTATCCTCACTGGTCCAGTGTGTCTTGTGTTTCAACTCGTTGGACTGGATGCCGTACGTACCAGCGATCATCTGCACGTCGGACATGGTGGACGGCATGTACTCCATCTCCCATCCCCTTTGTGTCGGTTCGTTCTGATCGTAGCTCGCATGATCCCATGTCTCGTAGGTGACACCAACGAGTAGATTGGGTTGTCCTTCGAGGGCTTCTACTAGTGAGTACTTCATCTACAGCTCCTGTGATTGATCCATCACTGCCTTGTATGGCGAGTCCTTCATGAGCATCTTGCGCACATGCTTCTTGAAAGGCCACACGAAGTAGTAGGTGCTCTTGACGAACCTATCCACCAAAGCATCTGGGGCGATGCCAAGCTCGCGGGTACGTCGAAACGCCCGCATCTCTGCAATCATACGCGCGGGCGACGGAAGAGGCGCGATGAAGGCGAGACAAACAAGCCACCACGGATTCCAGAACGCAAGCAAAGCCAGCAGTGCAAACAGCTGCGGCATGAGGTATGCAATCGCGAATAAGAACCAGTTGACTTTGGCCGGCAAGAACGGGAATAGCCCAAAAAAGGTTTGTTGATCTTTGAGATGGACCCACTCGTGTTGCAGGCTTCTTGGGTTGTATTGTTGTGAAACATTTTTGTTAGGGAGGTAGATCTTGGGATACCTGGTCGTGTAGAACTGCATGTAGTTCGTGAAGAACAGGATTTTGGCAATGAGCTTCGACAGGATGACGTCTTTCTTGTGGACGACTTCGAAGCCGGGTATGTCTTTCTTGATTTCTTTGACGAGATTGTCCCAGAGTGCATACTGTACTTGCATGTAGATGACCTGACCCCTTTGGTGCCGTAACACCAAATAAATAGGGTCAGTTGGCTACAAACTCTAGATACCCCGATCTGACGATGATATAGGCATCCATCTCGTCATAGTGGTAATCCTTTATCCTGCCAGTGCGCTTGAGGTCCCACGTTCTGTTCTTGAATAAGGACCTGACAGACATCTGGTCGAACGCCTGTTCTTTGTGGGACTTGCCTTCTGCTTTCTTCTTCGATGTCATCTTAAGGCCACACACTTTTCTCGCGTGTCCCTCGACGATGTAAGTTGGATCCTTTCCTCCTGTCATTTGCCTCACCATGGAGGAACAGATCCCGTTGAACCTGGCCATCTTCACGATGACCGTTGCACTTGATTCGCCTGCTTTGAAATTCTTCTTCACCTCTTCGATGAACACATGCTTGATTTTTTGATCGCGACACAACGCGTCGAGCGCTTGTCTTGCCGCATCAACTTTCTGCCAGAAGGTCATGTCCTTGGGTTTCATCAGATCGATATGATCCATCTTGCGAAACACACCGTTGTCATCGAGCAACGCGTAACCAATTGTGGATGTGGAAATATCGAGTCCAAGGATCATACACCCTATCGTAGTGTAGATAGGTATGCTTGTTTACTCGCTTTGTCCGTAGAACGACCAACCGGCATTACCGATGTACCCTTCGACGCGCGTCTTCACGAAGTCGACGTCGTTCCTCTTGAGGAATGACTTCATCTGTTCGAGGAAGAGTTCATGCTTGTGCTTGAGTGGCGCGATGTCGATCGGCCTCTTCACTTTGTAGGACTGATCGAGCGGTTTATCCCTGTACACTTCGCAGTCCTGTGGCGTCTTCTTGTGCAACGCCTTCTCGTCTTTGAAGCGAGTAACATCGAGTCGAGCACGGTCTTGATCGAAGTGCGCCCAGAAGTCACGAGCGTTGTCCGACACTCCGGTGCGACTTGCCATGATCGGAGGATCAACCGTCATGCCAATGAGATACATGATGGTTCCGTATCCTTCGCGTGCAGCGATGTTGCGTACCTCATTCGCCCTGTTGCACGAGTTCGACATGCCAACCATGCGCCCCTCGTTAACGATGAGGTATCCGTAGATGCCAACTGGATCGCTGAAGACCTCTTGCACATTCGAGAACGAGTAGTAGTTCTTGAAGCTCCCCAAGTCGTCCTTGAACTTGATGGCGTTGAAATGATCTCGCGCAGCAGCGACGTCTTGCTTGATCGAGGCCGCGTAGTATCTGGGCGAGTACAGGACGTACGATGTGTCGTGCCTGGATGAATCAATGAACAGGGCGAGGTCGTTCGTTGGCCCAATCTCACCTGGCTGCGGTTCTTCTGCAAGCAAGCGAACACATTCTCGCAACTCCTGCAGTGATGTACCCTGATCCGTCATCAGGAATAAGTATGGTGCTTACAGCAGACCCTTCTTAAAACGGTCCTGTAGGCTCCCACGCTTGACCTGCTGCTTCGCTGGCGTCTTCTTCGAGGATTCCTTCACTGGCTTCGCACGCTGGAACACGGCCTTGACAGCTGGCTCGACAGGCTCCTTCTTGTGACGCTGGACGACCTCCGCAACAACCTTCCTCGACACCTTGAACTCCGCCTCCAGCTCCAGAGGCACGAAGTATCGGTCTTCGAGAATGACCTCCAGCTTGACTGGATAGGTCCCTTCGGCCAACTTGCCCTTCATGACTGGTACGTCGATGTCGACCTGATTGGTCCCAGTGTACTCACCATGGAAGACATACGAAATGCCGTTGCTTTCACATACGAGCCGAACGATCGGTGACCCGTTGATGGGTTCGGAGCCGGTAATATCGACTGCAAACGTGATCTCGTTGCTCTCGTCTAGTTTCAGAGGGATGTCAGCCATAATATAAATACTCCACTAGTCTCCAATTCCCATGATGGCAGCATCCACATACTCCCGCAGGACAACCATGCCAACACTCTCAAAGACGAGGCGATCTTCCTCGTTGTCCACGCTGACTTCAAGAATCAGGCTGTCACTCCTGTTCTGGTAATCGAATTCCTCCAAACAGTCGCGCACCAGATCTTTGTGGAGACCATCGGGTATTTCATCATCCAATGTGATAACGAATTCGAATCTCCCTTCCTTGATCAAGACCCATGCGGCACCAGCGACGGAGCCATCCATGTGATACCCAAAAAACTTGAGTTCACGATCGGTGACATTGATGTCGAGATCCTCTGCCATCTCTGTTGCTTGCTCCAAAACTTCAGCAGCATCGTATTTTCTGCTGTCAGGATAGTACACCTCCGTGACGCTGGTATTCTCATCGTCAATCAGGCCACGGATATACTCGCGGAGGAAGTCGGTCACAAGTATAAATATCCAATCAGAAGTCGATTTTAGATCTGAATAGAATCTTGTCGCCAGAACGTTTCTTCACTGGCTGACTCAAGTTGGTCTTCATGATGACGTTGAGGTTGTTGTCAAGGAAGAAAATGTTGCTGATGTACACGAATTCGCTATCTGCATCGTTGGCCTCCAGCGATGCAGACACAAGCTTAAAGTTCGGGTTGCTTGACGAGTTCACCAGACCAGCAGCAGCATTTACAGAGATCTTGAGCACATGGATAGTCTGCTCACCCTCGAACTTCATCTCCCACTGATCGGTTCCGAAGAACGGAAGGTGTGGAGACTTCACCACTGCGATACCCTCATTGTAGAAAATGTTGCCCACGCTGTTCCACGTGGCGTGTGCTGTCAGAGCATCTGCACGGTGCACGTTCCCAAGGCCGTCGTCCTTGAGGGTAATCGAGACACGGCCACCCGACCCACTCAAATCATTGTCGGTGATCTCGAACGAGCCTGGGTTGATGCGGTTGCCGTAGAATAGGTTGGTGATGTCGAAGAACACAACCTCGTTGGAGGTATTGTCCCTGGTGCGCTGCAGAATGGTCAGCACCTCGCCAGGATCAACGCCCAGGTTGTCTGGTGTCGCACCTGCGATTGTGTTGAAGATAGATCCCGACTCCGCTGTCACGCTCTTTCGAATCGATGACGTAGGGACCAGGTCGTTCAATGTGATCAGACCCAGGTCGAGCGAACCAAGGTCCGTGACAAACTTGCTCAAGACACTACCCGATCCAGGTGACAACTCGACTGTACCGGACTTCAGGATATCAAAGTTCGGCGTGAATATGCCGTTGTCACATGGTAACACGGTGAGATTGCGCTTACGGACGGAGCCCGTGCGATACAAAAAGAAGTTGGCCGTCTCCGCGAAGTCCGTCTGGCCTGTGATCTGGGATCCACTCAATTGGTAGAAGCGAGGGTAGACACCATTCGCAAACTCACGCCCAAAATTCTCCAGGTTCATGTAGTGACCACCGACGCCAAATGAGAGAGACACGTTGAATGGATCGTCCGTGCTGGAATCGATGGCGAAGAACGGAGTCTGCAGCACGCCACCTTGCGCATTCTTGGTCGTGCGAATCGGAGACTCCTTGGTGAAGAACGGTGGCACGTAGAAGATCAGACCTGCCAACGACGATGGTCCTGCTATCGAGGAACTCTTGATCTGTTCGGGGTTCTGGAAGCGGTTGAAAATCTTGAGGTCGTGCACTTCTGCGTTCAACGGATGGTCAAACGTAAAGCTGGCTGGCTCACCTTCCTGACTGATCGATTCATTGAGTGTGATCAATCCATCTCTTGTTGCTGCATCGCTATCAAAGAAGACGGATTGTCCTGATGTCCCGATGTTGTTGCCCTCGAAGAAGTTGCCCACCACAAGCACATCGGGATTGCCACTCGCCTCAAATGGTGCAGGCGCAACACTCGACGAGGGGACAACAAAGGTACCGCGCTCCACGCCGTCGATGAAGAACGAGCCCGTTCCTTCGTCGACTGTATCCGTGCCCCACCTGATGGCAACATGGTGCCAGTGGTTGTGGTGCAACACGTTATCCTCGCTCAAGAAGATCAGGTCATTGGGGAAGTCGCCGACTGCCGCGGTCGACGGAATAACGTCAGCACTATGGGAAAGTTGCAGGAGGAGACGGAAACCGTCTGGCCTTCCTAGGCTGTCTTTCGAAGAACCAGATACGAGTGATATAGCATAGCTGGAAGACAGATGGAACAGCGTGCCGGCCTTGAAGTCGGTGATGTCATCGTCGGTTGTGTAGCGCGGATTGATGTAGAAATCGAATGTGAACGCGTCAGTAAGCGTGTAAGCTCCTGAAGCCAGCGTAAGCGCCTGCGACGCGCTATTTGGATATAGGATGGCCGAATCTGTTGGGATGCCCGACGCCGTAAAAAAGTTGAGAGTGTTGTAGTTTCCATAGGCCCAATGTCCCGACGGCATGGATGGCCGGTGGAATGGCATCACATGATTGAGAACCGTCGATTTGCGTAACGAATCCTTCGTCAAGGTGAACGAAGGCTCGAAACGAATGATGTTCAGCTCCTTCTGCAGTCGTGCTGACAGTGCTTCATTGTTCACCGTCTCCAGATACGCCTCCATCGCCGATGTGTTCGTGGCGGTCTGCTCCGCGTTGAACTTCGATTGACGCAGAACGGTACCCAGGTTCACATCGCCGAATGCATTCAGATCAAAGAACGCAAGTGACTGAACCTCTTTCTCGACTTGTGACTGACGCGCGAACAGACGTACAGAACCCGTGACTCCACTAGAACTCGAAGAGAATTCCCTCTTGGGATTCGCTACGATGGTGAAGTTCTCTAGATCGTCTGGTGTGATCCTGTAGAATGACATTCGGTTTCATCGGTTAGAAGTCAAGGCGTACGCGGAAAGTCACATCCTTTTCTGGATTCTTCTCGACTGGACGCGACAATTTGGCGACAGCTAGAAGTGTGTTGTTCGCGTCGTATAGACCGACCGAGGTAACCATAGTGAACGGCTGTTGGATTTCTTCCTGGCCTTCGTCGATAACCCGAATGCGAGTGTCACTGTCCGTAAATGTGGGGTTGGATGAATAGTTGAATTCGTCAGCCGTTGCTCTTGCAAATACGAGAGTCGAGTTGATAACGGTCTGATTCTGGAACGTAATCGACGTGAGCGTACCGCTGGAGAAACGGGTGGAGGCCAGATGGTCAATGATGTCATCGAGCGAAGCCGATGTCATGAGGTCCGGGATGAACACTGCATTCGGATTGCCAAAACCGCTACCAGGACCAGCGATGTCGCCAAACCCAATGTAGGTTTGACCAGCAGCTGCTTCAGAGTGAGCAGCAGGAGATAGAGCATCGATGATGCCACTCACATGCTGCGCACCACTCAAGATCTTGGAGAGATCGAAGATGCCGATGCCTTGATCGTTGAACAAAAGGCCAACCGTGCGGTTCGTATCTGCGGAGTCAACGATGTTGGACACCTTGCCACCAAAGGTGACTTCCTGGTTGGCTGCCGCACCAACATCGGTGTAGATGTGTGACCCGGATTCGGTTGTGGCATTGAGGTTGAATCCCTCTTGGAGACCCGTACCTTGTGGATGCGTAAGGTCTCCAAGAGTTGCAGACTCGTAGAAACGCATGGCAAAGGTTTCACGACGAATGCCGTCACGGTGAAACAGGCGCTTGAAGCCGATGAAGAATGCTTCGTCAATGTTGCTGCCAGCTGCCGTGCTACCGAACGGAGCCGTGAAGCGACCATCGGCATCACCCAGG
>SDBT01006256.1_pt1 | contig 19817 bp, 19 predicted proteins | sample 2277101 | NCBI WGS metagenome assembly SDBT01 (sample SAMN10404973, study PRJNA504765) | marine sediment metagenome | isolation source: marine sediment core GS10_PC15, 103 cmbsf | place: Arctic Ocean: Southern Knipovich Ridge | collected 2010 | reverse complement strand
AGGTAGCACAGGCCCCCGTTAAATCGTTGCCTGTTACCGGCGGTGTTGAGGGAGACCTAAGTGGTGGGACAACCAAGTGGGCAGCATGGCTGCTCGTGGCAGGCTTCCTCAGTACGGGGATGGCCTACGTGATGAGGATCAGAGGTTAGTTAGCCCAGGTATCTATCAACGCCCTGTGGCGGCAGGGGCAAGGCATGTGAAGCTGGAGGAAGACAGTGACAGATCTACTAGAGGCGGTGAGGAATCTCCTAAGCTGGTGGAAGAACGAAGGCAACAGGGGATTTGCATACTCTCAGGTGCAGCATCTCATTGATGACCTGGAGCAGGCGGCTCAGGGCATCGACGTGTTCAGGTTCAAGAACCCAGAGGACTTAATCGACAGGCTTGTGAAGTTCAGGAATGACCTACTACGTGATAACGTCCTCGAACCTGACAATGAAACAGAGGTACACTACGTCACCTTGACGAGTATCATCTCACAGGCAAGAGACACTCTCCGTGAGAAGGAGAAGCCGAGCGAGGTAGAGATGCGTGCTCAGGCCACCGGCTTCCTCCAGAAGATGGGGACGTTCCCAACCCTTATCGATTCCTTCGTCAACGATGATCAGGGCTTAGGCAAAGTCATCCAGCTTGTCGAAGGGCCAGGTATGGGACGTGCTGGTTACGGTTTTCCTGGTGCCATGCTTGAGGTGTGGGAGAATTGGGAGGAGCCAGGTGATGACGAGCCAGGCATGGATGCTGCTAGGCGTGAGCAGGCGGTGTATGACGAGGTGCATCATGAAACACCTGTTAGCCCAGGAGATGCTGACAAGCCTCCCGTCGAGTTCGTCACCTACTGTAAGGCCAAGGAATGCAAGGTGACTGTACCGTTCTCCACCAACAAGGAAGACGGCTATTGTGAGGAGCACAAGGCTGAGGTGTGTGGTGGCTGTGGGAAGATCCATGATGAGGAGGGGGATGAAGGTGGCCTCACCGAGAATCTGAAGGGCGCAGGCTTCCATGAGATCACAGGTGATGTTGCTACTGAACTACTCAATAAGATCATGGATGGCAAGCTCCCTGATGGTCTCAAGGTCGAGGGCTTTGAGCTTGGCGGTGATGAGGATGGGGATGGGGATGAGGACGAGGTTGAGCAGCAACACGAGGAACAGATGAAGCGAGCGGTAGTGAGGAATCCTGGTAGGTTCCTGGTGCAGACATCCCTCCAGGTTGAGCGCAATAGGCTGGCCATAGATGGTATCAGGAAGACCAATGTGGAAGTCATGGATGCCCTCAAGGACGTGCAGACTTACTTCGGCCAGGACGATAACATACCTGACAGGCTGAAGGATGTAGAGGCCAACCATGTACGTGCAGCCGAGGAGCGAGAGCACATGAATGGTCGGCTGAGGGCGATGGAGCATGAGGTCAGCAAGGAAGCTATCCCCCGCCTCATCGAGGCTGAGGCTGTCGTATCTGCCATGACTGATGCATGGGAGAGGCATGAAGGAGAGCACAAGTCTCTGGATGTTCCTGCTCTCCTTGAGAAGGTGAAGAAGGTCGCTGCCGTCATCAGTGGCGTGAAGGAGAACTTCGATACCTACCGTGAGGAACGTAAGGGGCAAGTGGCCACACACGACGAGGAGCTTACCAGGCTGAGTAGCTTGGCCAACACTGATGGCATCAGGCTCAACAGACTTGAGGCCAACCAGACAAGCGCAGCTGAGGAGCGAGTGGTTACAGCAGGCCGTGTGGATCACCTGTTCGACAGGACGAGGCCATACACTGAGAGGCTGATAGCTCATAATGAGAAACTCGCCAGGCTTACTAGTGACCTTACTCCTCTCAAAGGCATGGTAGATGGCCATGTGACGAACCTCGCGGATAAGCAGAACCTCCTTGAGCGCTTAGCGGAACGCATCCAGACCTTGGAGAACTGGACTACAGCGCACAGGTCAGCAGAGCGACCTCATGGCCTTGCTGCCGAGGAAGTAGAGAGCGAGGACTCTGGTTAGCTCCTGTTCCCTTTAAGTAGCTCGCGTATCCTACCTAGGTCGCCAGGTGCTTAGCGTGATTTCCAGGCGATAAATACATAAGGTGAGCCTATGGCGGTAGGCTCTGGCATAGATACTTCCTATATCAAAGGCGTAGGTTTAACAGGCTTCTTTACTTCTTACCTAACCCTTTCCATATCTACATTAGGTTGCCTTCACGTCTGAGGGAGGCTTCCCACTCCTAACGGAGGGAGGTAGCCTGTAAATCTGTGTGTGCCTCTGAGATCTACATTAGGTCTATTTACATCTACTCTGTAGAGATATGAATGGACACTGAGCGCAGCCTTATCATTTGCATGCCTAGCATACCTACATTAGGTTAGCCCAGCAATGGCTGTGCAGCGTACTGGGACTTCAGCGCTCATGTCGTCCTACATTAGGTACACGTATATATGCTTCATTCACAAAGTGAGCAGCTCTAAATGCTGTTCCTACATTAGGACATGTCTACTAGCCAAGACGAACGTGACGTTCTCGACGACCGGCGCTATAGTAGTCCTACATTAGGAGCGAAAACGGTTTAAACAGGAGAGAGGTACTGTAAGGAATAGGCACACCTCTCCGGCGTTAAAATAGGAGAGAGGAACTGGAAGCAGACCTACATCAGATCTCTCTCTACATTGGGATTAGTCCTACATTAGGGTGTCAAGAGGCTGGCGGTTAAAATAGGAGAGAGGTACTCCCATGAGATAGGTTCTCCCCTACGTTACTAACGTAGATCCAACCTACATTAGGTATTAGCCCATACATTGCCGTTTAAAGGTATACCTACCAGATCTACATAAGGTTCGCCCCGCCAACCTTTGTCAAGAGGGAGCGCCTACCGTGAGGGAGACCTAGCATGTGAGGTAGCCCTAGCACATCTTGATGACGTATGCGCCAATCGGTAGAATGACCATCATTATCATAGCCCAAAAAACTATCTTGCAGCAGATCCCAGCAGATCCACGACTACCATACTTGACATTCCCAAAATGAGTGATATGCTTAGTGCGTAAGCACAAGCAATAGGACGAGCACGCAACCCGCTGGCATTACCAATAAGTCCAGCGTGACGTGTAGTCGGCAATTGGACGGATTGCAACCCAAACGGTAGTGCAGAGCCATACCCCAATTTGGGATCCATAGTCCTCGGTATTAGATTGGAGATCTAAAAGTGAACAAGAAACAAAAGCAAGAGTTGGTGGAGAAGACCGTAGAGTTAGCATCTCTCGGCATCACGAACTACAACGCCAAGAAAAAGACTGCTCGGTTTATGGGAGTCGATATGGCAGTGGATACGGCGGTTACACTCAGCGGGGATCCCGACAATAAGAAAAAGTCAGAAGCGCAAGCCGTTGACGCTGACAGGGACGCAACAGACAAGCGTTTGTTAGCACCGCTATCGAAACTCAGCACGGCGCTAACAAAGCTACTCGCTAACGGATCCGGTTTACTCCCAACGGATCTGTCTCGCATCACATACGAAATTGGCACCGATGGCACCGTTGACGCCAGCTATCGCCACATCGGCAAGCCACGCAACGGAGAACCAAACGTCAAGTTTGGCGGTTTCGTTGGTAGCACGCTCAAGGCGCACAACGTCGTGAAGTTCGTGAAACTGGCCGCTAGCAAGTCTGGTGGTTGGAACAAGACCCCGCTAGCAGAAGCCGCTGACGGAGCGGGGATATGTGAAGCCGATGGTCTACCGTATCACGCTCAGAAGAGCGCCGATGATAACCACAAGAGCGCGGGTTGTGGTTCAGACTGCATCGTACTTGCTCGTGGCGGTCGCCATGGCGACAACGCTAACCGTGGCGCAACGTATGATAAGCGCTCCGCGTTGGGCGCAGACGGTTGGCATGTCGAGCTAGCAGACGGTACACGTGAGAACGTGGCGGATCTGAAGTGGGATACCACCCCGTAGCGAGCGGTTAACAGATGTGGCGGCATCTGTCATGCCGGCAATGAACGGATGTTCTGGCGGTCAAGTTGACAAACTCCCAGCGGTCAAGTTTTCTTGACCACGACCGAGCTACTGTCAAGTTAACAAATCCAGGAATTGCGTCAAACCGGCGATATTTATACCACCCCCCCACTCTATGTATAGTGGTAGCAAATGAGACCATGGTGGAAGCAGTTGCAACAGGCTGCAACAGGCTCATGTAAGTTTAGTCCAAAGGCTAATAGTAGATAACAGCAACGATTGGCCCGAACGTCTGTGGTATACTGTAGAAGCACTGTCTTCGAGTCCACGACGCTCCCTACGGGGGGCGTTTTGGTTTGGTCGGGGGCTGAGAATCGAACTCAGTATTCCAGTTTATAAGACTGGCGTGTTTCCGTTAACACTACACCCCGTTGGTGGAGACTGCCGCCACAGCCTCATATAATTGCGGCTCGAACGTCTTCATCATTCGGCATAGCTATTACCTCCTTTCTTGTGGTGGAGCAGGCGGGAGTCGAACCCGCGTCCAGACCGCTGCTAGTGAGCGTTACGGCCTGTCGAACCCTCGCTGCCCCATTAGAACGGACAGTTCTCGGAGACCTTCTTGCCAATCCAGCCGACAACATCTATGACCTCTCTGAACTCCTGGAAGTACCTGACGTAGAACGCTACGCACTGTTGCATCGTTATCTCCTCATTTCTACAGGTGTACCTTGTGCTGCCATGCGGGACTCGATGACCTCTATGTTCTCCTCTGTGGCCAAGATACCCACTTCCGCTAGCTTCTCAAGAAACTGACTTCTGGCAATCTTAGTTGCCGAAATGCTGTCACTGACAGGAATATCGACTGTCACCTTGCTGTAGAGCTTCGTCTGCAACGTCACTGTGTATTTCACCTCTGCTTCCTCATCTCACTTTGGTTGGGATAGGCTCAATCCACTCACAAGCGATACTACCGTCCTCGTCTGATTCAACGAACTTGTCAATGTGATGATCGCGCATTGGGCCTACGTGCTTAAATGTATTTCCCGTAGAGGACAGTTTCCATTCGTTAAGTGGAACTAATACGTGGCAGCGTGAGCAGTAGTGCATCTTCATCATGTTCATGTTCGTTTCTCCATTATCACTTCGATCATGTTCATGTCCTTGACCTAATGCTTCGTTTGCATGTATTCAGATCTATGTTCTAATCCTTCTATGGTTCATACTCCTCATCTTCCTCTCCGCATCTGCATTGAGTAGCTGTGTCTGGGCCTAGGATCTTACTCTGCTCTGGTAGCTGCTTATGTCCATATGTCCAGCTTCCCTTGCCAGACGTGACCTTATGCCAACCCTGGCCATCTATGTTGTCTAGAACAAACTTGTTATCTCCGTAGTGGACAACTACAGCAGGACGTTCTTGACTCTCCATTCCAGCACACCACCAGGTAGGATTCTGTACATATCCTACACGTATCATCACGCGCTCGCATTGAGTCGGCTCTCCGTTCCAGTATGTCTGTAGTTTAGTCATGCCTTCCTCCTACATCCCTTCGTCCACGTCGTATCTGATCCTCTCTCCATGTTGCACTTCCTACAAGCCTTTACTACGTTCTTTCCATTGCCACCTCCTTTGCTTACAGGTATGAGATGCTCTCTGGTCATGGCATCACCAGGCACAGTACCGTCACCTCTAGGGTCATGCTTAGTAATGCGTCTATCACACCAGTAGCAACGATATACTTGGCGTTTAGATCTCTTGGGGTTGCCTTTTTTGACTAGGCCCGACATCTACTCCGTTCTTTCATTTTCAATTCCTAACGAGGTAGACAGTGGATTCTATTGCAGTGTAGATCGCAAGCATCACTAGGAGACCTATGATCGTAGCCAACCAGTGGTATCGTACCCATATTGTCAACACAAAGAGTGAGCCGAATATAAGAACGCCTATTTGCGCTATACGATCTGTTACGTTTACGTTCCTGTCCACCCCACCAGTTTAACATATTCATGGAAGAAGCAACCGTCTTCTGTGCATATACAAGATGGCGTAACCGTTCCGTCTTTGGCTATCTCATGATCTGAAAGAGAGCTTACGTGACCGTTGTTGCATGCCATCATTGCAGAGACCCCACCGTTCTCTAGTCTTGAAACAGAGTATGTCAATGGGCTAAGCCATAAATCATTGTCTCGGTGTTTTTGGATGTGCATGTGGTTTTTCATGCCGCCACTATAGACCGAAAGCCTCGCTTTCGCAAGGCCTTCAATCTGTCCAAGCTCGCCTGGAAGAGTAAGCTTGACGTGGACATCATAGCACAGTATGGAGATAAGTAAAGACAGCGTTATTCACTCCTACTCTCTCAGCCCTGGATCTTTACACCTGTGCGTCTCTGAACAGGCTGGCGCTCTGGCGGTGGCTTTCACGCTGTCTGGATTAGTATATCACAGAAAGCTATAGCACAGAAAGCAGTAGGCCCCTAGATTACTCCAGAGGCCCCTGCCGCTACCTTGTAGGAGGTTAGCGATGTTAGTGTATCAGCTTATGAGCGAAGCTCCAACAGAGTAGGTTATGCTGTCAGTGTCAGCGACCGCCATGCTGAATCTCCATGTTCTGGGCAATGGCTCTGAAGCTGCTAAGTTTGCTTCTACGGTGACTCCTGGGTAGACCGTGAGAACTACCGTGCCAGTAGCGGCAATGGCAGCACCAACCAAGAGCGGGTAGTATTTCCCAGACAATGGATCCTTACCCTCAATAGTAGGAGTGATGCTTGCCAATGCGGGATCTACTGTCACATCAATGACGACTTGTATGCCGCGAGCATGACGGTTCTCTTGGTCTCCACTGTTTACGGCGACTGTTCGTGCTGATAATGCGAGGAGGGTGATGTCGAAGTTTTCAATGGGCATGATGACTCCTAACTATAGAGCGACCGTCTCCTTACCACATCCTAAGGCTTTTAAGGCAACGTGACAAGAGCTTTGGCTTGATGTTAGACTCTAGCTATGAAAGTTGTTGCAACCACCGTCAGATACAATGGCTTCCCAAGAGTCGTTGAACTTGTCATCACTGGCACAGGCCAAGAGGATGCCATGTACGCCATGACTCCCTCTACCTGGGCAAAGATCGAACCTTGCTACGCAGAGAAGTGGACGTGCATTGTAGAGTACCGAGACCGAGAAGCAACACCCGATGAATACGAGAGAGTGAAAGAGGTCATGAAAGAATTGGGGATTGAGTATGTTGAAGCCAACCTTCCTGACCCTGATATTTCGGGTATAGATTTCGGTGAGGGTGAAGTGAACTTGGATGGGTACTTTCAGTCATGAATCATCTTCCTAAGAGAGATGAATCTCCACTGTTCACTTTGCTTATCATTTCGCGTTCATCTCTCTCCAAGGAGATAATATGGCTAGTACCTTAGCTTTAACGAAAATCAGATCCCAACGTATTGGCCCATGTGTTGCAACCACTAAGGCTGGGTCTCTCTGTAAAAAGAAGGCGCTTCCTGGATCTACTGTCTGTGCGTCTCACAAGACACCAGCACAGGCGGCGTCTGCTCCTGCCAGAGCAAAGTTTCCTGGCCTCTATGCTCGTTCTCTTGTAGGCTCTCGTAAAGAGATCGCTGATGTTGTCGAGGCAGAGGAAGAATTTGAAGACCTCAAGAGCACTGACGTTACATACGAGCTAGCGCTGGCGCGTATCGAGCTAGCCCATATGCTCAGGTCAGATGAATACTCTGCTAAGCAGCATCTCAAAGCCATAGAGACGATTGCCAAGGTGGCCACTCTTGCTGAACGTCTCAAGGAGATGGACAACAACGCTATCAAACATGAGTTCATGGAAGCTGTCATCAACGCTGTAACCTTCGCCTTCCATCGTGCTAACGCCATCTCTGATCCGGCAGAGAGAGCAGTCATCTTCATGCATGAGTTCCAGGCGTTCTTCCCTGAGGTAGAAGGTGATACTCCGTTCGTTGACACAGAGGTGAAGGTCGTCACTGATGTCTAGGTGCTGGTTCTGGAGACATGATTGGTTTTGGACAAAGCGGACATATCCTCCAGTGAGAGTATGTGAGCGTTGTCATCGGAGAGAGCAGGGCGGCTATGATATGGCTTATGGTGAAATGAACTGGAAGGGTCTAGAAGATGCCTAAGCGTAAGACTACTACTCCACGTCCTCGCTATAGTGGCCAGAAGGTACCTACGGCTATCCAGAAGATGGTGGCCAAGAAGCTCATGGCTGGCATCAAAAACCCTATGAAGCAGAAGAACAAAATGGATCTTCTGCCATGGGTGATGAAGTTCCGGCGCTTCGATGGTCAGCCTCCTTCCATGCCTAACTTCCTTGTAGATATCTACAACGACCGTCATCCAGAGATCGTCTTTATGAAGGCAGCACAGGTAGGTATCTCAGAGTGGGGTGTCAATGAAACTCTATGGGTTGCTGATCAGCGTTGGGGTAATCGTGGCGTTGGTCTATACGTCTTCCCGAAGCAAGAGCAGATGGATGACTTTTCACAGGCTAGAGTCGCTAAGGCTATCGATGATTCCTACTACCTCAAGGAACGGGTTAAAGCTCTCGACAAAATAGCTAACCGTGTCCGTCTGCGTAAGCTCAACGGCACACCAATCTACTATCGCGGCTCAGACTCCGTAATGCAGATTCGTTCTATCGATGCTGACATCGTAGTCTGCGACGAGGTTGACCTCTTTAGAGAAGGCTCAGTGGATAAAGCCAAGGAGAGGCTTGGTTCAGCCGAGATGCCGCTGTTTCGGGCGTTCTCGCAGCCTCAGTACCCTAAGGGGCCAATTGATGAGCTATATGCGTCCTCAGATCAGCGCTACTACTACATTCCATGCGAACACTGCAACACCAAGCAGAGGCTCACCTGGGACGAGAATGTGGAGTTTAGCCTAGATCTCAAAGATGTGCGTGTAATCTGCAAAAAGTGTAAGAAACCCATCAATAGGTTGGGTGAAGGCGAGTGGATTGCCTACGAACAGGGTAATTATGCCCACGGATATCAGATTTCTAAGCTCTATTCTCCTCGTGCAAACCTGCCTTCTATGGTGCGAAAGTTCGTTAATCAGGCCGATCCAGAGACCGTACAGTCGTTTTGGAACGCAGATATGGGCATTCCGCATCGTCCTGAGGGTACTCCAGGTCTTGAGTCCTTTAAGAGAGAAGTCTACGAGTGGATGACCAGGTATCCACAGCAGGCTATGGGCATTGACGTGGGCCGTAAGCTGCATTGTGCCATGATTGGGCGTACTGATCCATCTGAACCATGGAGACTCACCTACATAGAGGCCCCTCTCCACTTCCTCCCAGATCCCAAGCGACCTAAGGAGGTTAGCCTTGAGGAACGATGGCTCCAATATCTACCTGACAATACCATTATCGACGCGGGTGGCGACCCAAGAGCTACTGCGGAGTGGGCCAAGCTCCATAGAGGTAAAGTCCGTCTTTGGCAGCACCGACCATCGGCTATCAAACCAGAATACACCGAAGACGGTTTCGTTAATATGCATCGAACGTCCTTGCTAGATCTCCTGTACTCCACCCTCAAGTCCCATGCGGTAATTCTCCATGCTCACGCTGCCTCAGCGGATGGAGACTTCTGGGATCACCTGGAGGCGAACGTCAAGGAACTCGTCATGGTGCAGGACAGAGAAGTCCTACGCTATTCGCCTAAGTCCGCAGATCACTACGCTTTCGCCCTCGCATTTGCTATACTCGCCGCAGGGCTAAGGCCGTCTGGAGGTCAGATACAAATTGTTCCCAAGACTGTTCCTAAGGCTATCAGTGGCGACGAAGATATGGTTGCAGTTCGCACTATGGGACAGTCTGTTTCTGGCTATGGCATGGGTCGTTGGACAGGAAACCTTGGCCCTGGCAAGTGGGGTCGGTGGCGTTAGCACGCGGGGACTAGCGTTACCGGCTTCTCTTAACATGAGGTAGTACACATGCCTGAAGAAATTCCTAACACACTCAAGCCTAAAGTTCAGATGTCGGTCAGTGGGCCGAATCGCTTTGGTGGGATGCTATTTGAGGAGTTCCTACCAGAGCTTCGGTTCCCAGCAGGCATCAAGGTCTACAACGAGATGCGGAAGAACTCACCGATCATCGGTGGCTTTCTTCGTGCTATCGAGGCTGCGTTCCGTTCAGCGAAGTTCACAGCCGTACCATGGGATGACTCAGACGAAGCCAGAGATCGAGCCATCTTCCTTGAACAATGCATTGACGATATGGAGAGGCCGTGGGCTGACGTGTTGGCTGACATTCTCACGTTCCTTCCGTTCGGCTTTGCGGCTCTTGAGATGGTTTACAAGTCTCGTAAGGGATCGCATGGTAAGGTCATGTCTAAGCATGACGATGGCCGCATCGGCCTTAAAGACCTGGTGCTCGTTCCTCACAACTCTATCGTCGAGTGGATCTACGATGAGGAGAATGATCCCAACGATCTAATCGGCCTCAAGCAGATGGCTATTGACATCAGCTTTAATTCACGTACTGGCGATGATGGCATGGTCAACATCCCGATGCGGAAGATCATGCTGGTGCGTGTCCGTCCAGAGAAGAACTCCCCTGAGGGTGAATCGATCCTGCGTCAGTGCTATCGTTCCTGGTATTTCATGAACAACCTGGAGGTCGTCGAAGCCATCTCCCTCGAACGTACTGGTGCTGGTATCCCTGTTGTTGAGCTACCTGAGGGCGCTACGTCTATTGGTGATGAACAAGCGAACTCAGACGAACAGAGAGCACGAGACATCGTTGCTCAGGTTCGTGTAGATGAACAGGGAGGAGTCGTCGTACCTCATGGCTGGATCTTCACACTCGCAAGCACTACAGGTCTCCGTCCAGAACTTTTTGACCTTGCAATCAAGAGGCATCGCTCCAATATCCTCATATCCGTCCTTGCTCTTTTCCTTGAGTTGGGGGCATCTCGTGTGGGGTCTTTCGCCTTGGCATCTGTCGGTAGAAGCCACTTCGAGAATGCGTGGGAAGGTTGGGCGAGCGCGACTGAGGATGTGTTCAATAAAACTGTTGTCCCCATGCTGTTCAAGCTCAACGGAATCGAAGACTACAAACTTCCCAAGCTCCAGCACTCCGCACTAGCTGGTCAGGGTCTTGAGACCACGATGACATCTATTCTTGATCTGCTCAAGGTAGGCATGATCGATAAAGAAGACCCGATCATTAAGGATCACGTCAAGAACCTTCTCGGCATTCCAAAGGGTGCGACCCAAAAGGAATTGGATGCACACTACAAGGAGCCAGAAGAAGAACCGGAGGAAGAACTAGAGGAAGATCCTAATGTAGATGATGCCCATCTAGATGCACCTACTAATGGCTTTAAGCAAGACCCTATACCGGAAGCGGTAACAGGAGAAGGAGCTAGTGCTTGAGCATAGACTTAAATCATCTGTCTGACCGTGATCTTTTGATGCGTCTGGTTGTCACTGTGGAGAATATGGGAGTAGACATGGGCGAGATGAAGGATCATCAGGAAGTACAAAACGGTGATGTGTCTGCTATCAAGTCTGATCAGCTTTTTCAGAGAGGAGCACTGGCGATGCTTAGCTTTCTAGTCATCGCAGGCATACCGATAGCAGGAATTATCGCTGCTGTTTGGTTGTAAGGAGTTGATGGTGCATGTTCAAAGCCATCGCAGCCATCGCTACAGCCATCGCAGCCCTTGCTACAGCGGGTACTGCCTTCCTAGCATTACAGGCAGCACTAGAGACCAATCGTAGTGTCACTGATACACCTCCTCCTGGTGTTGAACGTCCTAATACTCCTGCTCCTGATACTTCACAACCCACCAGTCTAGATGATGATTGGTTCTATGATGGCGGCTATCTCGATGTCTACTTCGATTCTGTTGAAAATGGCTTCACTGTCTATGACTTTGATGACTACAATAATCAAGATGAGATTATAGGTGCAGGTATCCTTGATGTCGATGTCGATGCTGGAACGGTGTTCATCATAGGTTTTGGTGGGCCATGTGGTGAAGACAATGAGTACGAAGGGGAGTTCTATCTCCTAGATTCATGGGGAATCGAAGGCGAGCTAACATGTATACTAAGCGGAGGAACTAGAGGGGTAGGATACTACCGATGAGCATGTCAGATCGTTTCCAGAGCTTCATGGACTGGCTGAGCGAAGATCCTCAGACCATCTCTGCTCCCGTCTCCAAGGCTCGTAACGCTGTGACCTTTGGTGATCTCATCATCTCTCGCATGCACACAGCCTACGCTCAGGTGGCAGACGATGGCCTGGCTCTCGGCTATTTCAAAGATGACACAGAGCGTAAGCAAGTCGGTAAAGATGTCAGTGTAGCCCTGGATGCCTACAAGCAGGAACTCATCAAGCATGGGCTGTGGGACATCCAGATCGCACCTGATGACGTTGACCATATTCTCAGGAAGTCAGAAGGAGATGTCTTTGCCCTCATCCAAAAAGCTATGCCCCTCTTTTCATCCCCTGGCGGAAAATCCACTATCGCAAATCAGCTTGTTTCCATGTTTCCAGACCACGCCACGTATGTCGAACCCTTCGCAGGGTCGGCTGCTGTCCTATTTGCGAAGGACAAGGTTAGAAAGGAAGTCCTTAACGACCTCGACAACGAAGTGGCCTTTACTCTTAGAAAGGTGTCAACTCTAACTGACCAGGAGATCGCCAAACTAGGCAAGTATGATTGGGGCATCACACGAGAGCGCTTCGTTCGCATGCGTGACCTGAAGAAGGCTGGCTCAGACTTGGGCCGTGTCTACAAGTTTCTCTATCTCCGTGGTTCGTCTTACGGGGGCATGGGGAAGTCGTATCAGACGCGCAGAGACGGCGATACGCTCCAGATTGTACGCCGCATACCCCAAGCACGAGATCGGCTCCGTGGGGTCAATGTGACACAACTGGACGCGGTAGCTGTCATCAAGCGTTTTGACTCACCCAACACGTTCTTCTACATCGACCCGCCGTATCCGTCAGAGTGGAAACCTAACATGGGGGTGACGTTCTCTGAGGATGACCTGGATCGTCTCATTAAAGTGCTCAAGACTATCCGTGGGAAGTTCATGCTCTCTCTTGACAAGAAAGACATCAAGCAAGTCCCATCAGGCTTTGAGGTACGTAAGCTCAAGATGCGGCGGTCTCTCCACACAGCGCCTACACAAGGTCAGGACGCTCACCGTGAAGACATAGAGATCATCGTCGCCAACTACCCGATGGGAGCAAACGAGGAAGCTGATGCCCAGAAGTCGCAGCCAGACACAGCAGATGGTCATGTCAACGGGTTACTCGACATTGCAAAGCCAGGAGGTAAAGCTCCAGGTTCCTTCAAGAATCTCTCTCCAGAGAAGAAGAAACGAGCCATGGAGATCTTCGAGGGCATCATGGATGGAGGCGGGAAAGAAGGAGTCGCTATTGCTACGGCTCTTGCTAGGGTCAAGGCCGAAGACGAGGATGATGAGTTCTCGAAAGCAACGGTAGAGATCGTAAAGTCAGAGGATGATCGTAGGCTCGTCTGGGTCGTCGTGATGGTTCCCGATAAGGTTGACCATGAGAAGCAATGGGCATCGGCAGATACTATCGAGAAGGCATGTCATATGTGGATGCTCAACGGCTCCAAGGTTTTCCTTGAGCACTCCGTTCCCATTGACTCAGTGAAGGTAGTAGAGAACTACACAACCCTGGCTGACATGGATCTAGATGGCAGGCTTGTCAAGAAGGGTTCATGGATCGCTGTCATGCATGTACCTAACGATAAGCTCTGGGAGATGATCAAGTCAGGTGAACTCAAGGGTGGCTCTGTCCGTGGCATCTCTGCCCTCAGAGAGAATACTCCAGACGACGAGGCAGCATAATGCCATGGCAACTTAAACGCTGGAAGTCGTGCGATGGAGGCTGCTCTAAGCGGTCTCGGAGACAAGTATAGTGGCCGCACCAACCACCAGGGCCAGTGTCCCAACAACAATCCAGAATACTGCTACTGCCACTTCGATTGCGATTAGTGCTCCCACCGACATGGCCGATGATGATGTTCTTTATGCTTTTCTGTCCCAAGCTAGTGAGCTTTTCAGTACGCCATCTCTTTCTGGTTGGTCTGTAGTTAGTGGTCAGGATGTAACACATGATGGCGGGCGTGCCACCATTCTCCGTAAAGTGATTGTTGATGCTTCTGGGGAGCCTGGAACTTATACGTTCACTTGGACAGGCGGCACTAGAGCAATTGGAGCGATTGTTGCGGTGGTTGGAGCAGATACATCAACTCCTGAAGCAGCCACTCCTACTCCATCTTCAGGAAGCAGCGCAAATCCTGATCCTCCAGCTTCGGGAACTGTGTCGTCTGCCGACTATCTTGCGCTGGTCTATTCATCTATTGAAGGTAAGTCTCGGACACACACACCACCTACAAATTACACGGAGGAGTCTGATATTGGTAACTCTGGGGCGGGGTCGCAGGTGTTGCACGCATCAGGTTCGGTGGCTTCGCGAGAATTGACGAGCATTACGGCTGAAGATCCTGGGACGTTTACAGCATCGGCTACTGATGGTTGGGCTGCGTTCACGATACTAGTAGCTGCTCCGCCTCCACCACCTACAGATGAACAGTGGGCTTCAACACAGGTATTAGGAGGGCTTCCTCCTATGAGGAAGCCAGAGATGGTAGCATACTAGGATGCAGGTTAAGTATGACTCTGTAGGAAAGTCTACTGGTGCTCCTAACACTAATGTTGTCACGGGCTTAAAGTTCCGACCTGACGCTTTAATCCTCTGGGCAACGACCAACACCGTTGATGGAACTATCGCCCAATATCAGCAATCTCATGGCTTCTCTGACGGCACGAATCACTATTCTGTCTGTGGAACGTCAGAGACAGCAGTAACCACTTCAAATTCTAACCGCCGTCATGCGTCAAAGGGGTTGACATTCCTCAATCTCACACAGACGCTTATTGCTGAGTGTGATGTATCTTTTCAGTCTGATGGATTTACTCTCACTTGGACAACTAACAATAGCGCTGCGTATATCATTCATTGGCTTGCTATCGAAGGTGTTGACGCTGAGGTAAGTTTCTTCGTTGGCAATGGCACAACGGGTGAGCAAACCATCACGACAACACTGGCTCCGAGTGATGTTCTAGGCAAGAATGCTGCCCTATTTGCGTCTTGTGGTCTTACAGCTAGTCCTCCTGGAAACTCTGGATTTAGCGCTTCGGCATTCGGATTTGCTACCGCTGCTGATGCTCAAGGGATGGCGACATATCTAGATCGAAATGCACAAGCAGCTCCTATGGAAACTCGACATGCTTATGCAAGCACTTTTATCTACGGAGCGTTTAGTGGTACGACAGATACTCTTGCTAAGCAGGTGGAATTCGCTAGTTTTGATGTTGACACTCCAGGATTCGTGATCGACTGGGTTGTCAATACAACATCCAATCATCGCGTCGGCTACCTGTTTATGAAGGTGAAGGATGGCGATGATGGCTTCTTTGATGTACAGACTAGGCTCCAGCCTACATCTGTTCAGGAGGAACGCCTAGCAATGATAGGGAAGCAGTTTGATCCTATTGCTTCTCTGTTCGTATCATCGGGAACGACTACAGATGGCTCGGCTGCACCTGATACAGGATTCTGCATGGGGGCATCGACTAAGGATGACCTTGGTGGGAGCATTTGGATTGGCTCTGAGGATGCTGCTAGTCCTGCTACTGTTGTGAGGCAGAGAACGGATCAGTCTAAGTCATTTATGCTCAAAGACGCAACGGTTGCCGTTGATTTCAATGCTCCCGATGCAGAATGTGATTCCAAGCTCAAGCAACGTGCTGCCACTCTTGACTGGACAACGGCAGATGCAACAGCGCGGGAGTTCGCTGTGTTGTTGTTTGGAAACATCAGTGAAATACCTAAGGAGTGGCTTGGCAAGTATCCGAAGCGGCTTCCTATCACGATAGACTCGTCCAGGGTGGACGCTATCTTGAGTGGCTTCCCTGTACTTCTAGCTCTTGGCACAGCATCAGGGATTAACGCGGAAGATCTATCAGATGTCTTCCAGTCTGTTGTTGACAATGGTGGTCGCGTGAAGATTGCGGTGACCACCGTGAATGGTTCTCAGGAGTGCGAGGTAGAGACTGAGCGTTGGGATGCTGCTGGCCAGAAGGCATGGCTCTGGGTGAGAGTTCCAGAGGTAGCAGCCACTTTTGGAGAAGATACGGTTCTCTGGCTCTACTATGGGAGAGGTGTGCCTGATAATCAGCAACACCGGAATGACTTTGATAGCTCTGGTGCTGAAGGTGTCTGGGATGACAATTACAAGATGGTGCAGCACATGGGAGATGATAAGAACCTCACTGAGGTACAGGAAGAACTCTCAGGTCTTGCTAACAATGCTGCATTTCAGGGTGTAGCCTCTGATGGCGAGTATTGGTATCTGCTTTCTAGCCAATGGACAGGTACGCCAAAAGATCTCCCAACGGTTCCGTTCCCATTAGGTAATTCAAATGCTAGGAACATCATCCGTAAGGTTCGTATTTCAGATGGTGTTGAAGTGCTTATCAAAGGTGGCGTGAACGAGGACGCGGTTTCGAGTGTTGTCATTGAAGACCAGCCGCCTGGTTGTGAAGATTGCGTTGCTGCGACTTCATCGACGTTTAGCTCAGGCAACATTCTTAACGGGCCACATGGCCCACGTCTCTACGTTGTGTGTAGAGCTAGGTCAACAGGTGACAAGAGAGTCACGGTTGTTGAATACGACCCTGAGGACTTGACTGAGATCTCTGAGACCATACTTGGTTCTGACACTGTGGGAGCATTTGATGGCGGCACTGATGGCTACGGTATCGCTGAAGGAGTTGACTGGCGTAATGGACGCTTCTGGGTTGTGTTCGGTGGCAAGGGAGGTTCGGCTGGCAACTTCGGCCTGTGTGCAATCGGGGAGTACGACCGGAATTGGGGTGAGATTAAGGTCTATGATCTCTTTACCGTCACTTCCGGTGGCTTTGGTGGTCAGGACATACTATGGTTTGGCGATCATGATATTGTCATTAACCATCACGAAGGGCCAGGCCCAGATGAACTTCAGCGCTGGAAGTTTCTAGGTCAACCTGGCGGGTTTGTGCAACGCTCTGCCTACGATCAACTTCCTGACGGTGCTTCATTTGCTGGACAGGGATTTGCCTTCAAAGATGGCTACATCTACTTTGTTGGCCGCACCGATGATGTTCTACTCAAGGCTGAGTTCGACACCGACCGTACCAGCGATACGCGAGATACTACTTCTAATGGGAACCATGGGGAAAAGACCGCAGCCGCTAGTCCAATTCAGTCTGAACAGGCTGGCATGATCGGTGAGCAGCAAGACTTTAATGGTAGTAATAGAGTTGACTGTGGCCAGGATGTGAATCTACGGGTGGCCAACGTCTCGATTGAGGCTATCACACGTACTGAGTCGTTTGCAGTTGATGGTGTAGTTGTCCATCTCCAGTTAGGTTTTGAGCTTCGCGTCCAGTCTGATGGAACAATCAGAATTATAACAAATGGACTATCACCTTCAAATGTCTTTACATCTGTGACTACGGTAAGCATAGATACGGTTTATAGCATAGCCTGTGGATTTGATGGTGGTGAGATAAAGCTGTTTATCAATGGCGTTGAGATTACTGATGGCGATTTTCCGGTAACAGGTTTATCGGGTAGCCTTACATATAATGCCGCTCATCATCATGCTATTGGGATCAGGAAAACACCGACTGAATCCTCTCCCTTTAATGGTAAGATTGACGAAGTACGTGTGTCCGATGTCTCTAGAGCCGATGAGTGGTTTAAGGCTGGATATTTCTCTAATATCGATGATCTTGTTTTCTACGGGACATCAGAACTACGACCAAAATCGGTTCCTATGTCTAGTGGTGGAAATACTCAGGTGGTGAGACCGTAAGATCCATGGCTGCAAGAAGATGACGAGGATTCCCTGATGCCATCGTGTTGGGTGGTCAGTTCTATCGTTACCGTGGACGGTACGAACAAGCCGAAGGTCGCTACGTTGGTTGATCCTGTGGCAGGGCGGCAGTATGGACACTCCTCCGCAATCTATCCAGAGCGCGGTAAGGCGTGGGCGCTTTCCTATGTGCTAGGGCAGGATCTGTCGGCTATCGATGCGGATACGGATTGCGAGCGTGTGTTCGACGAGGAGGAGAGCGGCAGGCCGTCACGGGCCGACGACGCTGCCTTTCTAGCACAGGCTTCTCTCACAGCTCTCAGCAAGCTCTCTCGTATCTTAGATGACAAAGGTGCGGACAGGGCGGGGTTGAATGCTGCATCAAGTCGTAGGGACTGGCTCAGGCGGCTTGGGATGGCTGCTAGCGGCGATCCTGATTTCAGGCCGGAAGGCTGGCACGTCTAATGGTTAAGATCGTAGATGATCCGTTCACCGAAGGCTCTAATACCGAGCTGGATGCTCACACGCCCAATACTGCGGGAGATGGTTGGACGGAAGAGGAGAATACCACAACGCCAGATCGCCCAATGTTTGTGATAGGTGGCGCTGGCCATGCGAGTGTTGTGACCGGCGACAGCAACGCTCGCGTGGTCTATTCTGCACAGCCTAATCCCACAGTGACCGAGTACGATGTTGGTTTGGTATTTGAGACTATCCCACCAGCCCCTGTAGGCACCAAGCAAGGGGTTTTCGCACGATGGACTGATGTAGACAATCACTATTTTGGGTCTGTGAGCCAGAACACCGGTGCAGGTCTCTCGCACATACAAATTCTTAAAGAGGTCGCTACGGTAATCACGGAAATTGCTGTCGCGTTCCCAACCGAGGTAGTTACTGGCGACGAGAAAATCTTCAAGGTCAGGGATAGCACGGACAGGCAGGTGTGGAGGAACGAGACACAGGCTACAGAGATTACAGCAGATGATACGGCGCTGACTTCAGCAGGAAAATGTGGTCTGTGGCAAGGCAATTTTGCAGCGGGTAGTGCTAACACTACTCCAGGATGGGATCTTGATGAGTTCTATTGGGATGATCTCGCTGCGGCTGTGGCTGGCATTATCCCCGCAGCGTCGGTTGAAAACACAAATATAATCAAGACCCCAGATAGGATGATTCCCTATTGACCTTAATACTTTTCATGCTATAATGACCGCGAATTAGGGAATGTCTACTCCTAAGGAGGACTACTTTGGCTGACAGATATATGGCAACAGGTAACGAGCCTTCGGTAACATCGTCTATCGAGTGTGCTCTCGGTGTTGAAGGTGATGCCACTACACGAGCACGTCTCTATGAGTTCGACCTGTCGGCTGCTGCTGCGCCAGCCGACGAAGTCCTGCTCTGGGTAGTCCAACGGATGTCTGCCCTTGGTACTGTGGGATCCGCCGTGACCCCTGGTACACTGGACTCTGATGGCCCTGCCGCTCTGTTGGCGGCTGCTGAGGGTCAATACTCCGTGCAGCCCACTCTCGTGGCTAACCAGGAATACTTCGAGAATTCCATTAACCAGAGGGCGACCTTCCGGTTTGCCGTTGCGCCTGGTGGAGAGATCCTGATTCCGGCATCGGCCACAGGTGGAGTTGCCTTTAATGCCAGTGGTGCCGTTTACACTGGTGCCATCGACGCAACCGCTCACTGGGACGAATAAGCCAGCCCTGTTGTAGGAGGGACTAGCATGGCTATTTTAGGAAGTTCTGCGTTGTCTGGTGAACCAGAGGTAATTATCCCTGGCGTATCTCCGTCAAGGAAATCATTGGTCAATGCAGCACCAGGCGACAACAATGTCAGGGACAACCTCAGGGCGATCATCCAGGAGCGTCAAGCTCCTGGTGTCAAGACCGTCACTACTCGTCGTGCTATGGGTTGGGCGCTGAC
>SDBT01006255.1_pt1 | contig 19818 bp, 29 predicted proteins | sample 2277101 | NCBI WGS metagenome assembly SDBT01 (sample SAMN10404973, study PRJNA504765) | marine sediment metagenome | isolation source: marine sediment core GS10_PC15, 103 cmbsf | place: Arctic Ocean: Southern Knipovich Ridge | collected 2010 | reverse complement strand
GTTTGACTTCTTCACGTCCGGCATCATTTTCAACGATGCCGAAATCGCGACGATGATCGGCTCAGGCAAAACAATCGATCTGCCCTTTTACCAGGACCTGACTGGTGACGATAATGTTTGGGACGATACCGACGACATCGTTCTCAACAAAATCGACATGAGCCAGGATACCGCCGTCGTTCTGACGCGAGAAAAGGCATGGGGCTCCACAAGCCTTGCGGCTGCTCTCGGCCAGGACGATCCAATGGGCGCCATCCAGCAGTTGGTTGATGCCTACTGGGGTCGGCGTTACCAGACAACCTTGATCGAAACGCTCAAGGGCGCCATTGCAAATGTCACGGATAATATCCATGACATTATCAGTCTTGGTACGCCTGCATCTGATATCGATGGCGAATCATTCGTCGACGCCACCCAGAAGTTGGGCGACCGCGGCGATGATCTCACTGTCGTTGCCATGCACTCGGCGGTCGAGGCAAGTCTGCGCAAGCAGGACCTGATTGACTTTATCCCCGACTCGGAAGGCAAGGTGATGGTTCGCACCTTCCAAGGTCGCCGGGTAATCGTCGATGATGGCATGCCGTTCCAGGCACCGGAATACACCACCTATCTCTTTGCCCCTGGTAGTTGCTCCTGGGCTGAAGAGACGGATCCGGTGTGGTCAAACGAGGCGTTCCGCCATCCTGAGAAATCAGGTGGCACGGATGCTCTGTACACACGGCGGAAGTTCGTACTCCACCCGCGTGGCATTCGTTGGATCCCAAGTTCGGGTGCGCCGGTTAGCTCCACGCCAAGCAATGCGGAATTAGCTGCTCCCCCGAATTGGACGCGTGTCTGGGAAGCCAAGAATATCCGCATCGTGCAGTTTGTGCACACCATTCTGTAGACTGGAGTTCTACCCATGCCTAATCTCGGTGACGTAGTCCAACTGCCGAACGGCTGGGTGGGCGTAATTGGGGGAGACGCGAGATTGCGTCCCTCGGGAAACTATCTCGTGTACTTCCCCAACTCCCACTTGGATATTCCGGAAGCGGAGATCGGTGTTACACTCGTAGCACGCACATTCTCTGTGGCCGAAGAAGTCGAAGTGTGGCCATATCTAGGTGTCATTCAGACACTAAATTCATCCGAAGCTTCTGTTGAACTGGATAGGACAGAACTCCTACCAGGAGGCGGTCGGCACTCTTGGATGCCGATAGTTACTGTGCCAGTGTGGCGCTTAATCCGAGACAACGATCCACAACTCGAAAGAGAAATCTAATGATTGAATTTGCTACAAATCCGCACGGTTGGCTTGCCCGACAGAATGCCGCGAAACGTCGTATCAATAACAAGAGCAGTGAAGCGCAATTAGAAATCCGTGAAAAACGACGGGAGCATCTGGCTGGTCAAAAGACAGGCACCGATTTCATCCGTGAGTATGAGCAACAAGAATCCAAGTCAGACAAGTCAAAGAAGGTCAAGGATCTCACCCGGGATGAACTGATCGCCATTCTGGTCATTGCTAACGTCGACTTTTCGGTGGAACTCAGTGATCAAACTCTTCGTCGTAAACTGCGTCGGCATTTAGACGCACCGGCTTAAGGAACATAACATGCCAACAAAGTTGCCTAGACGAAAACGCAGGGGACTTTCACGACCCCCGCGATTTGGTCTATCTCGTCGAGTGTGGTCTGCTGTTCTTTGGCAGCACCGACAGGATAGATTGGTCAGGAAAGGAGCGCCCTAATGGTACTCATTGTTGGGACTGACACTTACATTTCTGCGGCGGACGCGGATACATACGCGACGGATCATTTCCGGGGTGACGATTTACTCGAATGGCAAGCTGCGGATGGTGACAGGGATTCGCTTTTGCGTGAGGCAACTCAATATATCGACGCCAACTTTGAGGACCGTTTTGTTGGAGAAATTCAAACTACTTCTCAGAAGCTTGCGTGGGAACGTGTCAATGCTGTCGATATGTCAGGTCGTATCTTAAACGGCATACCAGATCCCGTTACGAACGCGACCGTGGAATTGGCTCTTGCTGCACTACTCAACGGGAAGCTTGTGCCGGATGAAACTCGCGGCGGAAAGGTCAAGCGTTCAAAGGTCGACGTACTCGAAACTGAATACTTTGACAACGCACCACCTGGGACAACTTATAATTGGGCAGAGTCGTTGCTCAATCCGGTCCTTCAGCATTCTGGCGCAGTAAAAAGAGTCGTTCGAGTATAGGGGATAGGGGATAGCTATGGCGTTTGATTATGATGGAGCCGCCAAGACAGCGCTGTCGCTGCTGAAGGATTTTGGTAAGACTATGACCTTGATCCAAGAGACTGCGAAGGCAGGTAGTGATCCTTTTGATCCTGCCGAGCCTGACGAAAATACGTTCACGGTCACTGGAGTTCTGCTGGACATCAAGGACAAAGATTTCCCCGATTCTAAAATCATTGTCGGCGATCGCAAAGCAATCATAGCAGCCCGCGGTCTGGCCACGACACCAGCAGTGGGCGATGTTCTGAAAGATGGTGCTGATGAGTACCAAGTGATCGTTCCGATGCCACTCAATCCGGCCGGGACCGCCGTCATTCATACGCTACAAATCAGACGATAATGTCTTTCACAACTGATCCAGAATGTATCGCCGTAAATCTCACAGCTGGGATGCTGTTGCTCAAGACAAATCAGGTTCTCAAGATAGACACATATCTTGATGAGGACGGTGATGAGACTGATGACCCATACACAGCTGTTGCTTGCATTGCCAAGTTCCCGGACCAGACATGGTACGGGTTGGATCTGACCTTGTTCGAAAAAGTAATGATCCATTGATATGGTTGCAAAAACAAGTTTCTCCCTAAACATAAATGCATGGGTTAAGAAAAGCGGCGACCGCATGGATTTGGCAGTTCGTTATCTCAGCTTGGAATTGCTGCGCAGAATTGTGCTGCGATCGCCTGTGAAAACTGGCCACTTCCGAGCCAATTGGCAAGTGGATATCGGTGTGATGCCAGATGGGATTATACCAGGCACGGATAAGCGCGGCAACGCCACGATTGGTAGAGCCGATGCAAAACTCCAGGCCGCTGTAGCAGGTAAGTCGGTTTTCATAGTGAACAATCTTCCATATGCTCAGGTTCTCGAGGAGGGACATTCTGGGCAGGCTCCGCAGGGGATGGTTGCGGTAACTGTGCAAGAATTCAATGAGGCGTTAAAAGCTGGTACGGCTCGCGCTAAGAGGGAACGTCCATGACCACTGACAATGAAACAAAGATTGAGGGAGCGCTTCTGGATCGTGTGGAATCTTTGGTGTGGGACGCGGCTCAAATCGCATGGCCAAATTTGAAATTCACGCCGACGATTGGCACGAAGTTTCTCCGCCCCACAGTTCTCCCCGGGGAAACATTGTCCCCTGGAGTTTCGGCAGACACGAGCGAAGATCACCAAGGATTGCTGGATGTTTCATTGTTCTATCCAGCGGGATCTGGCGCTCTTTCCCCGCAACGTGATGCCAGTATTATTCTGAAACATTTTGCGAAGGACATTGCTATGGCCCGCGAAGATGTTGTTGTTACTGTAAGCAAAGCACCTTGGCGCGAGGCCGCAATACAGGAAACGGATTGGTATCACGTTCCCCTCCGTATTCCGTACCGTGCACTGGTAGTGCCATCCTAGGACATTGTGTCCATCTTTACTTGTCGGTGGCAGGTAGATAACTGACGAAAGGAAAACCAAATGACCTTTAAGACCATGGGTGGTGCGACCCTTTTTATTGGCACCTCCGGAACTCCTTACGCGACGGAAACCGTATTTGTTAAAGTCGGTGAAGTTACCGACTTTGGTGAATTCGGTCGGGAGTATGTTCTGATTGAACATGAGCCAGTCGATGTCCGCGGAACGCAAAAAGTTAAAGGCGGTTTCAACGAAGGCTCATTCAACTTCGTGATGGCTGAAGACTTGGCCGACGCAGGTCAAGACCTGATGCGGATCGCAGTTGACGAAGACGCACTGCGCGCAATGAAGATCGAACTAGACGACGATGCGCTTGGCGCATCGGGATCGACGCCGACCACCTATAAGTTTGACGCATTGATCATGTCATTTGTCTCACAGTTCGGAACCCGAGACACCGTTGTTGGCGCTAGTGTGCAGATGGAACTTCTCCCAAATGGCGTCGAAAAGACCGAATCAGTAATCCTCTAATCCAGTTTCACCCGGTACAGAATATCCACGTGGATTAGGAGGGGAGTTCATCGGGTGTCTCCCCTCCGACCCACTTCACCCGAAAGGTATTACCATGTCTGACGAAGAACAACTTACCGTAGCTGAAGAAGCTGAGTTGTCGGCTAAGAACATTGCCAGTGATCTGCAAGATTTGGAAATCGGTGAAGGTGCGGACATGATTGTTCGCCATCCGATCTCTGACAAACCGCTCGTTGATGCGGATGGAAATCCATGGACCATCCGCTTGGAGAGTTCCTATTCTGATAGGTACGAACAGGCAATGCATTCTGTTCAAAACCGACGTCTGAAAAAGACCGGTCGCGGCGGGCGCATTCGTATTTCGGCTGAAGATTTAGAAGAGGGGACCATGGAATGTCTCCTAGCTGTCACACTTAGCTGGAACGGAATTGCTTCTGGCGGTACTGTGTTGGAATGCACGCCAAAGAATGTGCGTGAGCAATACGCGAAGCACACATGGCTTCGCGAGCAGGTCGTTGACTTCACGGAGGATCAGGCCAATTTTTTACCGCCGATCTCGAAGAGGTTGAGTTCTACATAATCTATCAGGCTTGGTTGGATACACCTGTCCCGCCAAAGAAGATAAATGATAGACGTTCCACCACAAACCTAGTTCAAGAGACGCTGACCAATCGACAACGTCTTAACAACTATGAAAAGAGAACAGAGAAATCTAGTGTGGAACTTTCTGAGGAACCTGAACCTCCAGAGTCGTTTGAATATCTTATAACCATCCTTTACGATATTGGCCCTATTCTATCGGGGGCCACGGATCTGCGTGCGCTCCAGTACACCGATCTTGAAGCGTGGAAAAATGTTTGTAGTATCAAATTGGAAGGTTGGGAAGCACGGCTCATTTTGAATTTCTCATATCTGTATCTGGGTCAGTATCAAAAGACTCGGAGCGGTGCATCAGTGCCACAGCTTGATCCCACTTCTGTAGACAATCGTGTAGTGGTTGCGAACAAGTTGAGAACGATTCTTGATAGTAGAGTTAAGAGTACACGTAAAAGGAAACGCTGATGGCACAGGATGATCTTGCTAGGCTAGGACTTGAAGTAGATTCGCGAGGCGTCGCGACAGCGCGTGGACGTCTGCAAGCGTTTAGGGTAGCGGGTGGTCGCGCCGAGAAACAGGCGAACAGGTTCGTTCGAACTACTGATCGGCTGAATACAAAGATGACCAGACTGTCCGCAACGGTGCGTCTTCTTGCCGGTGGGTTTGCTGCTCTCCTAGGGATCAGTGCTGTTACTCGTGTCCTTGCAAATTTCGCGCAGGAGATGGCTACCGTTTCAGCGATCACAAATGCCAGCGCATCAGAGTTCAAGGCGTTGAGAGAAGAGGCGAAGCGCTTAGGTATTACGACCAGATTCTCAGCATCTCAGGCGGCGTCGGGTATGACGTTCCTGGCTCGCGCTGGTTTCACCGTTACGCAAGTTCTTACTTCTATCAATGACGTTCTGCTTCTTGCTCAAGCTGGCGCGCTAGATCTTGCTAGTGCCGCCGATATTGCTTCAAACATCTTGAAGGGATTTAGACTTGAGGCGGAAGAGACAGCGCGAGTTGTTGACGTGTTAGCTCAGACAGCAAGCAGTTCCAATACGAACATCATTCAATTAGGTGCTGCGATGAGTTTCCTTGCGCCTGCGGCTGCGGCTGTTGGCGTCGAGGTTGAGTTAGCGGCTGCGGCTGTTGGTGTGCTGTCAGATGCTGGTATCCAAGCGACTCGCGCTGGCACTGGTATGAGACAGATCTTCATTCAACTTCTTAACCCGACAGGAAAAGCAAGAGCTGAGTTGGAGGATTTGGGTCTGGCTGTTGAGGATATTAACATCGAATCTCGTGGCCTTATTCCTGTTCTTCAAACTTTGCGGGACGCACAGATCGGATTGTCAGAATCAGCTAATCTGGTTGGTGCCAGACAGTCTGCTTCATTGTTGGTGCTGACCCAAAGCATCGAACGACTTGAGCAACTCGAAGCAGCTAATAAAGCGGCTGAAGGAAGAGCGCGCGCCATGGCAAGGGTCATGGATGATAATCTGCAGGGTGCTTTGTTCGCGGTGAAATCTGCCGTCGAGGGGTTGATTATTGCCTTTGGTGATCTAGGTGTTGAAAGCCGTCTCACTCAATCCTTTAGGGGTATGGCTGCTGCGCTTAGGGCTATTGCGGGCGAACTCCCTGCGATACTTGTTGGTGCTAAGGCTGCTGGAATAGCGCTGGCCGGTGCCTTTTCTGCTAGGTTGGTTTTGAGAATGTTTGCGGCAGCAAGAGGAGCTATCGCTTTGCAACTGGCGCTCGGCGCTGCTACTGTAACCACGGCCACTTTTGGCGCTGCGATGGTCGCTGCTCAAAGAGCCGTTCGTGCTCTTACTCTCGCTATTTCTAGAAATCCTATTGGTCTGCTCGCAGTTGGCATTGCTGCTGCGGCGACCGGTCTAGTCATCTATAACAGTCGTACAGATCAGGCAGCTATAGCTACGAAGAAATTCCGTGATGCTGTGCTCGAAGCAAATGTAGCTTTGGAAAAAGCTAATACTTTGTCGGGTCAAGCAGCCAACCTTGCTCGGGATGAAGCGATCGCCCGTCTTCAAGCTGCGCGTGCAGTCGTGGCAGGAACTTTTTCAAAAGAGGCGCTAGCAATTATTGAGGAACAAGAACATATTCTTCAAACATTTCCTAATCTGCTCGGCGACATAGGAGGGGACCTATCCAAAATTGATTTTTCGGAAGTTGCTCGGGGTGGCCGCGCCCTCGCGGCAAAGGCGATTGAAGGTTTGCAAGAATTGCGAAATGAAACTGCTGTAACCGCTGAGGAGATAACGGCTTTCGACCAAGCGATTTTAGTAATTCGTTCCGATTTAGCGGGAGCGGAAGTGTCTGCGCGAGCGACAGCGGATGCGGTTGCTGACTTGGACACCGAACTGGCGGCGGCGGCATTGTCGGCAGAAGCTTTGGAGAAAATAAAGTCGTCATTCAATGGTCTTCTTGATGTTCTTGATCCTGTCGCGGCAGCAATGCGAGATTACACTTCCGCACAGGAACTTCTTATTGCTGCGGAGCAAGCTGGGGTAATTACTCACGAACGGTCTGTTGAACTTTTCGGCAAGTTGCGTGCGGCAACCAACGCGGCTCGGTTCCCGATTGAAGCTATGGAGCTCGCGTTAGAAGAAGAACGTTTGCAAGCTACGATGACTAACGATGAGCGGGAAATTCATGTCAGACTTTTGCAGCTAGAGAACCGAGCTCGCGCGATAGGGTTGCCACTTAGCGATAAAGTAATTGAAAATTTTGAGCGGGAACTGAAAGCAATACGATCTTTGAGAAGAGCACGTCAAGCAGATGAGCAGGCATCAACGGCTAAAGTTAATCGAGCTATCGCGGAATCGGATCGTCAATCAGACGCGGCTCAGAACCGAGCACGAGAAGTTGGTCAATCGTTCAAGTCTTCATTTGGTGCGGCTCTGTCTGATATTAACAATGTGACCGGTGCCTTGGAAGCACTGAATGATAAGTTGCTGGACATTGCGGCGAACGCTGTGTTTGATCAGATCTTTGGTACTTTTGGAGGAGGCAACGCTGGCGGCGGATTTGGATTTGGTGATGTCCTTTCCTTCTTCGGCATTGGGGGTAGCGGCGCGAATGTTGCATACGACACGACTGCGCTGCTCATTCATGGGGGTGGCGTTGTAGGTGATCCACAAATTCCACGGTTCCATAGTGGCCGACGACCTGAGTTGAGAGCAAATGAACAACTTGCTGTTCTTGAGAATGACGAGGAAGTTCTGACTGGAGATGACCCACGGAATGTCAGGAATCTTTCGCATCGCCGCAACCGTACTGATGGCTTAACAGTCGTATTTAATATGCCGCCTGGAACCGATCCTAATGCGATGAGGCGTTCGGCTGGTCAAATTTCAAGTCGGGTCCAGCGTTCAATTCGTGCTGGCGCAATGAGGGTTGATTAATGACTGTCTTTAATTATCGTCTTCCTATCTCTATTGAGCGCGGTGCCACAAGTGGCCGACGGCGGAACACAACTGTTCTCTCCAATAAATCTGGATTTGAAAGTCGCAATCGAGATTGGGTTAAACGACGCGGGGAATGGAACCTTGCTACAGGCGTACAAAGCGCCGACGATATTTTATTGATCCGTGACCTTCACGATTTGGTTGGTGGTCGAGCAGATGGCTGGCTCCTTGTAGATCCTTCTGATCATTTTATTGGTGATCCAGATGACCCAGATTCCACTGGAGGAAATCAACTGATCGGTACTGGCGATGATGTTGAAACCGATTTTCTTTTCACCAAGCTTATAGACATTCCAGGATCTGGAATTCCAACATACGCTCATAGAATTTTCAAACCTTTGGACAACGGGACATGGTCGGTTCTGATCGACGGGATTATTCAGGTCACAGATTTCACGATAGATTTCGATACTGGAATTGTGACTTTCTATCCCGCTCCTGCTGGTGGTCAATTGATTGGCATCGCCGGTGAGCATGCTTATCCAGTTCGATTTGATATTGATATGATCGAAGTGGTAATGGAGCAGTTTACGGATGATGATACCGATGTCGATCTTGCCGCCGTGGGCGATATCCCTGTTGTCGAACTGCGGCTGAAAGAACCGGCACCATGACCAAGACTTCTACAGCAGCTCTCGCGGCGCACCTTCGGCAAGAGGTGACTACCGTTGCGAATATATATGATCTCGTTTGGGAAGATGGTACAGAATTTTTCTTCACGGATTTAGACGAAGATATTAAGCAGTTTGAAAGTAACGACTATATCGCCTTTCCTGGATTTGATGCCTCGGCCGTTGCATCTTCGTCAGGTTTGAATGTTGACAATTTAGATCTAACTACATTCATTGAAGCGGCAGCGATGGACGTTGATGATATTCGAGCAGGGAGATGGTCGAACGCTGAAATTAAACAAAGGCTCCTAAATTATAATGATCATTCTATGGGGTCGATCATACTTCGTTTCGGCAGCATCGGTCAGATAACCAATCAAGACGATCTTATCAAGGCGGAAGTTCGTGGCCTCCTTCACTATCTACAAAATGGAATGGGGGCGGTTGTATCATTGAAATGTCGGGCGCGATTGTTTTCTACGGAACTCCCCGATGCATGCAACGTAACAAGAGTACCCCCGCTCTGGGTAGCCAATTCCTTTGCTTTCAATATAGTACGACCGGCAATGGAAGCTGGTAGAGGTCATGAAGTCAGTCCTCTATCTTTCAATGATCGTGCGTTTCGTTTATCAGCTGTGGCAAATGGTAATCAAACGGGAGCTTCTGAACCTAGTTGGAATTTGACAGTCGGAGGTTCCACCGTTGATAATGATTTAACTTGGGAAACAATGCGTGCCCGGCTGGTCACGGATTTAGAGGTTGCCAGTGTCACGGATCGTGGACAGTTTGTAGTCACCACTATCACGGATGCCCCGGACTTATACTTGACGCTTGGGAAGGTCGAATGTTTGACTGGTCTTAATGCTGGGTTGAAGCGAGTAGCTAAGAGTTGGACATTATCTTCAAAAGAAATAATCACGACTAGAGATTTCCCATTTGATATAGTCGCTACAGATACATTCTCCATCTCCGCCGGGTGCAATAAAACTCCGGAGGTGTGTGATGTACAATTTGATAACTGGAATAATTTTCGTGGTGAAAACCTGACACCTAAGGAAGACCAAGTCTTAGAGTTCCAAGAAGCTGTACCAACGGCATAGGATAATCAGATGGTAACGATACAAGAAGTCGTTGATAGCGCCCGGACTTGGGTCGGCACACCTTACAAAGATAAGGGGAGAGAGAAGGGTGTGGCAGGAGATTGTCTTGCAATGCTCTTAGGCACTGGCCACGACCTTGGTATTACTAATTACGATATCAATGAATATACTGTGAGACCAAATCCCAAGAAGCTCGTCGAAGAGACAGAGAAGGTTTTGATCCGACAAAGGAGAGGTCGCGCCGATCTGAGATTTGGCGATATTGTTTTGATGAAGTTCCGCACGATTCCCATGCACTTTGGCATCATCGCAGATTTGGCTACTCCATTTTCTTTGATCCACGCTTCCTTAGAACTCGGGTTTTGCTGCGAGCATAGATTGGACGACGAGATGCGTCGTAAGATCTTTCGGATATATCGTGCCCCTGGTGTAACTTATGAGTGACAGCGCTTTTAGGATTGCCCTACCGCTGATCGGGGGTGCCATTGGTCTACACTTTGGAAATCCCGCACTGGGATTTGCTGCTGGATCTTTGTTCGCACAGGTTCTCTTTCCGCTTCCGCCTCAACAGGTGGTCCAACCATTGATCACGGATTGGAGGTTATCCCAATCGGGTCTGGGCGTAGACATACCATTCTTCATTGTTGGTAACGATCGTGTGCCCGGATCACTTACCTATCATGGGGGTGTTAGGGTTGTTTCCACTACGACTTCCTCGGGTGGTAAAGGCGGTGGCGGGCAAGAAGTAACTTCGCATGCGTACTTTGCAACTTTTTCGATCATAGGTGCTCAGATCAATTATGATCTTTTGCGTCCCCTTGCTTTTCCAGATGTTCCTGAATTCACTACAAGCATCCGTCGTATGTGGATGGGCGGAACATTGATCTATGATGCCAGTGAAACCAACACAGGCGCGTTATCAAAATACACGTCCCAAATATTCTTACGTCTTGGGGGAGAACTCGATGTTGCCCATGCAGCAATTCAGGCAAAGGAAGGAATTAATCTAGCGCCAACATATCGCGGTCGTCCTGGCGTTGACTTTATCAATTTCCCTCTAGCGGATTTCTCAAACCAACCGTTCCCCGCTCCCTCAATTGAAATCGTAAACGGCCCGCCGCAAGATGCCTGTCTAGTGATAACGGATGGTGACTATGAGCAGATCCTGTTCACGTTTGGCGATAGCTTTGCAATGGCTTTCGGCGGCAATCCCCAAGTAATTAAGAAGATTGATCTGCTCAATAATCAAGTTATCGCTATAGTCGATGTCCCCGCTTCATCTTCAGCGGAGGGTGGAAGTGCGTTTACCATCGATCATGAGGGTAATGCTTATGTTCATGAGGATTTCGACCTTCCTGACGAATCAAGCATAACAGAAATTAACAAGTACGATTTTAACACACTGACAAAGATTCGCACTCTGTTGGTTGATCCCGATGTGGAATTCGATCACGGCATACTCGACGTTGGTGTTGTTTTTATGGACGCCACGATTTTCAGGGAGCCACTTACGGGCAAAACTTTAACGGCAGCAATTTATGTCGTATGGGAAGAAGTCCCCACTGCGGCGAAGGCTGCGGGTTTTGCTGTTAGCACGTGGATTTTAGATCCCGAGACATTACTTGTACGCGATAAAAGTTTTTCGGGGGATAGAACAGTTGCGGTAAATAGATCTATGATTACGGATGACGTAGCGCAATGCTATCTTTTGGATACTGTAGCGGGAGTCGCAGGTGCTGAAAGAAAAGTAACGATGTATATTTATGATCAGTTTAGTCTGCGGCGCACAGTTAATCTGCGTGATAACACAACCGTCTTTGATGATTTCGAAACTGAAGCTGGAATGGGTTCTGGGGATACGTGGAATGTTGATTTAGAATGTTTTGACGAATCCACTAATGGTCTGATTATTAAGATCGAAGATGAAAGTCCGGTCACTACAGTTTGGATGATTAATATTTCAACAGACGATTTCACATTAACAGCTAAACACGAATATGAAGGTGTTAGTGGCAGCGGGAGCACTCAGGCCCGTGGACTTCATCCGCAGGCTCCTTACGATGGGTTAGCTTGGGTACAGTATAAGAGCAACAATAAACATCAGCTGCTTGACCTTGCAACTATGAAAGAACAGAGAATCCATTTTGTTGATTGTGATCCAGTTTTTACTGTCAACACCGTATGTCCTTTTGAACCGATCACCAAATCATTCTATATAAACGAAGCTGGTGCTAGTGATGATGGAGTTCGTGCCTACATTGATCGGGTTGGATTTATTGAAGAAGTGTTCATGGGGGACGCAGTAGATTTAATCTTGGATTCTATGCGCCCTGCTGATCCTCTTCCCAGAAGTATCGGCGCATTATTCGGTATTAGTATGGAAGGTTACACGTCTCGCACGCATGGAAGTGGTCGGGGGGTTTTAGAACCACTTGTGAGAGACCGAGCTTTCGATCTAATAGAATCCGATGCAAAGATAAAAGCAGTCGTTCGCGGTGCAGCCCCTGTGCTAACTTTGGATGCAGATGACCTTGGGGCAGCTAGCGAGGGCGATGAAGCTATTAATACGGAAATTGTTAGGGCACATTCTCTTGAGCTGCCTTCCAGAATAGATTACAAATACAGGACTTCTAAACGCGATTATAATGTCAGTGTCCAGGGCGCTGATTTTCCTGAGGATGTTGTAACGACCAGAGCGACGGTCTCTGTATCTTCCCCAGTAAATATGACCGATCAGCAGGCGTCGGATATTGTTCACCGAATTGTGGATACAAGTCATGTTGGTGATGGTCGTGTGAAAGTTTCATTGTTCCCAGAATTCTTAACTCTTGATCCAGGCGATGTGATTGCTGTGCCGATCGAAGGGGAATTGGTTGCTGTCTATATTCAATCAGTGAGTATTGGCGCTAACAGATTGGTAGAGATAGAGGGTATCACAGATGATCCTAAGGGGTGGAGCCAGAACACGATTCCGGGGGTTGGGGACGATGAACAATTCTTCAACGGCACCTTGTTCGCTACGGAACCACCTGTAAGATTGTTCTTTATAGATGTCGCTTTGCTTAGAGGTAAGGACGATGTCGTATTCGGTCCCTACGCGGCAATCGCACCGTACACGTCTGGTGGAAATGGCGCGCGCTTATATCGTCATGCTGCCGGTGGTGATCCTCAAGAAGTTGGTGCTGTAAATCCAGAGAACTTTGCAACGGCAGGAGATACCCTCACCCTTCTCCCAGACACAACTGATCTCTATAGGTTAGATACAGTTTCTACAGTGGATGTTCGTTTGATGCATTCGGGTATGTCCCTGTCTAGTGTCTCAGCATTGCAAGCGTTTAATGCTGAGAATGCAATGCTGATCGGTGATGAGATTTGTGTTGCTCAGACAGTTGTTAGTCTTGGTGATAATGATTGGAGGCTGTCCAACTTTCGTCGCGGCGAACGCGGAACTGAATGGGCTGTTGGAGCACATCAAAAGACCGAGCGATTTGTCTTATTGAACCCAACCCAAATGATTAGACTACCCATGGATTTGTCGCAGAAGGATGTGAATTTCTTTTATCAGGCTATTCCGCTTGGTGGTTCGGCGCTCGATGCGATGACTACGGAACACACGTGGACCGGGCAAGAAAAGAGACCGCTCTTTGTTGCCCATGAAGAATCTGAATTAGTGGGCAATGATAAAGTCGTAGATTGGAAACGTCGATCCCGCACTGGCGGTGATTTCTTGGATGGCGTGGATATCCCGGTGGCTGAAGAAACCTTGGAATTCCAGATTGATGTTTTGGACACCGACACTTTCGGCACCGTGCTCAACACATACACCGTGTTCGTAACAACTTGGACATACACGATAGCAGAATATAATGCTGACTTTGGTGCGAGCGAATCTCAAGTGCCAGCTGTTGATGTTGTAATCTATCAAATATCTGCAACAGTAGGACGCGGTCGTCCAACTGCTTTCACTATTTAGGAGAATCTTATGGAATCACCAATTCTCGGCATCCCTGATTTAGTCACGCTCCAAGAAGAGAAAGTCGATAGTGTCAATCAGAACATCGCTCTGCTGGAAGCTGCTGCGAATGACTTTCTGGATATTTCCTTTGCCGCCGACCGGACATTAACGACAGCAGAGTTTAACCAGAACCAAGTTATCCGCTGCACAGATTCAGCTCCGCCTCCATCGGGCGGCGTGACGTTGTATGTGCCAGCCAACCAGCGAGCTTTCAAGGTCAAGAACGACACCACTGACGATCTACTTGTTCGCGTCGTTGGCGATGTTGGCGCTGGCGTCACCCTGACAGATGGCAGTGGATTGACTGGATTATTTTCAGATGGGACTGTTGTAGAAACGGCTAGTTGATGCGACGCATTATTCTGGGCCTAGCCATAGTCCTTAATCTCATAATTCAAGATGCTTCAAGATCAGCGGTAGCACAAGAAGATACAGCCAATCCAAGTTGTGATTCTCGTAATAGTGTAATTAAGCACCTGCTAGATAATTGGGGTGAGCGGCCGGTTGATAGAGCGCTATCTGGAGGAATTATGATAGAGGTTCTTGTCAACCAAGTGACTAGGACTTGGAGCATTATAGCTACAACACCAAATGGCATATCTTGTCTGGTTGCAAATGGTGAGAATTGGAACCCAATAATTGTGCCGCCTGATGGGAGTTTAATGTAATGCCACGTATGATGGATGAAAATATATCGATCCGATTCTTTGCCGCGTTTACGTTGCCAGGGGTGGCGGTCATAGGTGCGCTCCTTGGATTTCTTTGGGGTCAGATTGGTGACAACCGCCGCACCATCGCTCTAACTCCTGGCTTGATTACTGTCGCGGTTGCCGACAATTCACAATTTCAGATCTCGGGACGGATTCGAGTTTGGGACAGCCTGACCGAAACACAAGATAGATTGAACAATGTCGATCTAGATCAAGCGCGACTTGAAGGTCGGCTTGAAGAAGTTTTGAAAGCAATGGACCGGGTCATAGTTCGGCTCGACAACTTCAGTAGGATAAACCCATGAACCTGACACCCGGAGATCTTGACATTCTTGCGCGGACCCTATGGGGCGAAGCACGCGGCGAATCTTATGAGGGCAAGAAGGCCATCGTTCACGTAATCATGAACCGAACAGCCAAGCGAATTGGCGACCGGGATCATTCACTTGCCGCAACAGCTATCCGGCATATGCAATTCTCGGCATGGCGTGAGGCTGACCCGAATCGCGCATATATGGAACGGCTCAGCTTAAACAGTAAGATGTTCCGTGAATGCATGCGCGCAGTTCTCGAAGCTATCGACGAACCTGATCCGACATTTGGATCTGACCATTATCATACCCACTCGTCGCGGCCACGATGGTCGCGGGGAAAGACCCCAGTCCTCAAGATTGGGAATCACCGTTTCTTCAACAACATCGAGTGAAAACCATGACAGACAAAGAACTCACTATCCAGAATAAGGTCTTCCTCAAATCTAAGACGCTTTGGGGCGTCGTGATTGGGATTGTCCCGTTAATGGCAGCAGCGTTCGGGATGGAACCGCCCGACCTTTCGGGACTGTCTCAGGCAGGGTTGAATTTCATCAATACGTTCAACGAGCTTGTCGGCTTTGTTCTAATCTTATGGGGACGTTGGGCCGCTCCGGGTGTCCGACTAACTCTATCATGAGAGTGCGACAACTCAGCGGCGTCTTCGTCGTACTAATCTTTCTCTCCGGCTGTGCAGCGTCGCTTGCTACTGGGATCAACGCCGGAACGCAAACTCTGAACTCAATAGATAATTTCCGGGTGGAGATATTTCAACGGCGAGTGGAACTTCGCCAGAATAACCGCGAGCTGGAAGATATACTTATCGATATGCACAAAGCAGCGGCGATACAAGCTAGTGTGGAAGGTGATGTGAAAGCAGCCGAGAAATCGGTTGCCGCTGCACAAAGTGTGGTCGATGCTGCCTACCCTGATATCGTCAGCCTAATCCAAGAGGTTGAGAAAATCGATCAGGCAATTAAGGAGGCGCGGAAACAATGATGATGTTCAGCCAAGCGAAAACGATCTACGCGGTCATCGCTGTTGCCGCTATCATATCCGGTAGTGCTTGGGCATTTGGCGACACGTTTGGTTTCCGCCCCGCTCTAAAGTTCGAGGTCGATGAAGTTCGTGCGCTTGCTGTTGCTGGTGCCACCAAACTTCAATGGCTGGAATGGGAAAACCTGAAGCGCACCAAAGCGCAGAGAAAATTAACGCCTAAGGAGTGCGCCGAGTTTATCGTTCTAGGCAAGCAGATCGGTGTGCCTTCCAAATGTTGATGTAGATCTTCCTAACAAAATCTAGATAAAACTTCCCCACGGCCATGTCGGCCGTGGGATTTTTTGCGTTTGGGATAGGAGCATCTTCTTCAGGTAGGGGTGAGGGTAGGCGGCGCTGGCCAGCGGTCGTGTGGGGGTCACCTAGGACCGTATAGTGGGGGTTTGCTAGCTTGGTTGGGGGCATAGGTCACCTGTGCGACCCCCAGAGTGGCGTTGGCGTGTTGTGGGGCACACCTGCCCCACATTTGCCAGAGCTAGTCTGGGGGTCTTACAGCCCGACCTAAGCTATAAATACGATATAGGTTATGCTCAAGGCCACGGCCCACAGGGCAAGGGACGCCAGCACAAACATAATGAGCCAGAAAGGGCTGGCGTGGTTAGATTGTTGCCAATTTTTCAGGCGATCAGCCTCAGCGGTGGTCTGTGAAATATTTCGTCCCGCTGTTCGCATCCACCAGTCATGGATTTCGTTCATGGACCTTCTCCCTATTTAAAAGTGCAAAGGCGAACGCCCTTTCGAACGTCCGCCTTGCTAGGCTAGTTTGGAGCCCCGAAGGGAATTGGGGGTTTCATATCACATTTTGAAAATAAAAGAAAGGGAGGCCGCGACGCCCATAGGATAAACGTCGCAGCCTCAAGTCAGCCCCTGGCCGACTGTTCGTGGTCTTATTATATTATTCCGCACACTCTATCCGGCGAGGGATTAAAGCGAGAGCGCTACCACTACCTGACCAAAGAGATCAGGTTTCATCCTTGCGCGGGGAATCGTCAGGTGGCAAATCAAAATAATTTTTCAGATACTCCTGTTGTCGTTTCATTTTTGATCGCCTTTTTCTACGCATGTAAAGGCGCATATAACGCCGATGCCTGTCACGATCGTAGGTGGGCAGGCCATCGGCTTTGCGTTGAGCACGCCAGTCTTGCATATAGACGCGCATGTATTCATTACGGTCGGCGTCGGTCATCTTTCACCCTTTTAGAAAACAGTCGGTAAGATGTTGGAAGATAGCAACGGTGTTCGAACTTCCGCCGCATGAGTAGATGCGCTTTTGCCTCTGCGTAACTGGCAAAGACACCGTCCACCTGATTGCTGTCTGACTGCCAAGCGCGATACGTGATTTTTAGAACGATGTGAACTTTCATTATATTTCTCCTAGGAGTTGGAGGCCGGAGATTGTCCCCGGCCTCCACCGCCGCCGTTAGGATTTCTTCTTTTTCTTGCCTTTCTTGTCCTTCTTGTCCTTCTTGTCTGAGCCTTTCTTGTCCTTTGGCTCCTCGGCCGTCTTGCCCGTCGCCGCCGCCGCGCGCTTTTGTTCACGTTCGGAAATGGTTTCCAGACGTTTGTTGAGGCGCTCGATCTGCGTGTCGACGATTTTTTGTGCGCTGGCAAGCTGGCGTTCGGTGACGTTCTCGTCTGTCACCTTAGCAGCGTTCTTGACGGACACTCCGCCTTTACCTGCCAGAACCCGCGTCATGTGCAAGAGTGCAAGTTTTGTAGGATTCACTTTATTTCTCCTTGGCTGTTCCACTACTTGGGATGTCTCGTTCAGACTGTGGTCTCCCACACCACAATGACTTAGTTCTACCTGAACAGGGTTTCGACTTTCTTTGGCAATCTCCTCCGTTTCTTTTTCTGCTTCAGAAGTTTTGCTTTCATCCGTTCTTGTCTCAAACGGTATGCGCGTTCCTTTGGTGATTCCTGTGCCTGATCTAGTTGGTCAATGTACCCAGGATCTTTCAGTTCTAAGATTGCGTGCATCACAATCCGTTCTGTAAAACTGCCGACACCAGTATTGATGCTTTCACGATTGCCAGCAACATTCAGAATCTTAACCCGGTAATCTGCAAGCCAATCCGCCAGCTGCTTGGCAACCACTCTGGTCTCGAGAATTTTCAGTAGATCCTTTTGGTACGCATTGAAATCATATGGGACTACAAACCATGGTTTCTTGAATTTTCTGCATGCGCTAAAGGTCAGTTTCGCACCGGCAGAATTATCATACCCGACCCAAAGCGTAGCGTCGCTTTCTTTAACGTTCCGCTTTGTCCGAGCAGGATACTTACCTGACTTGGTTTCTTTCAATCCATACAGATGACCAAGTTTGAGATTAGATCCGTTCTCAGTGAGAAAATACTTTGGCGCCCAACCACCGGTCTCGATCTGACTTTTGTTACCGGCTTGAAGACCACCAAGATCAGCGCCGGTCTGTCCACCCGATAAGATTGTCGTTAGCATGTCGTTCCTTTCTCTTTGTGCTGCCAGCTGCACCAAAGAAGTACACAGCCATGACACCAACGTAGATTGCGATTGGCTGCATAATGGTGGTGCTGGTTGCAACTGTCACGATGGATGCGAGGATAACAACCGCACATATGAATCTGGTCGTATTCATGACCGTCTCATAAATGGTATTGATATCTCGACGGCATGCGCTTCGTGGAATTTTCCTTCAGCTGCCAAGTTAGCAGCTTCCTCGGTTGTCCACGGTCCCGACAATTCTCTTTCGTGATCAGTCGGAACGGCAAACCATCCGCCGCGTCTTTTTTCGACTTTCATAATTAATCTTCCCCTATGTTTGAGATGGCTCATTCAGGTCGTAGTCTCTCACACCACAACGACTACCTGTATATAATACCACAATACAGGTAGTTTCGCCTTACGACGCCCGCTTAACAGCAGCCGCTAGAGCAGCCTGTTTCAAGTAAGCACCACTTCCCAACCACGCACTGCGAAGTGCTGTGCTGCGCTGGTTGCCGAGCTTGTGATCGACAACATAGGTGACAGCGTTAAGAGCGCCCCACCATGTTCCGGCCGCAGATTTCAATTGCTGACCGGGCGCATGCGTTAAAGCATCGCGAAACATGGGTAGTGCACGCGGCTCTCTCACATCGCCAGACTTCTTTTTGTTGGCTTTCTTGGGATCGAACTGCAAGATTTCACAGAAGTAATCCTCGACCGCGGCGTCCTTGGCCCGCTTTTTGGCGAGTAAGGTTGCCGACGCCTTGAAATCTTTCTGTTGCTCAAGCGCCAAACCAAGTGCGACTTCGGCCGTCGCTTGGATTTCCGGAGTGAACTCAGACGTGTGAGACATACGGAAAGCCAAGTTGCGACCACGATTGCCATGAGTGCCACGAAGAATGGAGCCGAGTGTATTCCAGCACCATGTACGAACTGAAGTGTACTGGATCACCATGGCGCGACCTGCGACATGCGGCTGACAGAGAAGCATGTAGTTTTTCACCTCGTCATCCTTGCCGACCATGAAGTCACCATTCAGATGCATGAGCGCCCAAATGTATTTTCCGTCGGCCAGTGAACCGGCATGTTCTAACGTCATGTCGCCAGTTTCTGTAAACTTCTGGAAGAAGCCAAAGGCTGTCTCGTTTTGGATTGGCTTGTACGTGCCACCACAGATCGACAGGAATTGGTCATCGGAATCGCGGGTCAGCGCGAAGCGACCGGGAATAGTTTTTGCTTTGCCTTTGGGATCAGCAATAAACATTTCCCGCTTGGACACCTTCCAGTCCAAGCCTGCTGC
>SDBT01006254.1_pt1 | contig 19820 bp, 10 predicted proteins | sample 2277101 | NCBI WGS metagenome assembly SDBT01 (sample SAMN10404973, study PRJNA504765) | marine sediment metagenome | isolation source: marine sediment core GS10_PC15, 103 cmbsf | place: Arctic Ocean: Southern Knipovich Ridge | collected 2010 | reverse complement strand
AAAAGATTTTAAAATAAGATTTCAATCTAAAGATTCTAAAAATCCCTTTTTTCATTTTGTCCCTGAAAACGAAAATTTCAAGGATAAAGTAAAATCTAATTCTAAGAACCACCCTTATCATAATATTTGCCAACAGTTTATCAACTTTAATCCGGAAATTAAGTGGTTATTCCTCTCAAATGGGAGGCTCTTACGCATATTAACAAAGTATTATCATACATACTCAACTGGTTATGTGCAATTTGACATAGAAAACATTTTCGCCAACCGAGATAGAAAGGAGTTCGATACCTTATTTGCGATGATTCATCAAAGTCGCTTTACAGCTATTTCAAAAGAGAAAAACTTTCTAATTGATTTATTTAAGAAGCAATCTTCTTCTGAAGGTGTGAAAATTGGAGATTCTCTTAGATTTAGTGTTGAAAAAGCCATACAACTACTTGGAAATTCTCTAATCCAACAAAATCCAGAGTTTTTAGATGAGATACTTTTAATAGGAGATAATTTAAGTGATTTTCTAAATGAATATTATGCCGAATTATTAAGAATTATGTATCGTATTATATTTCTTTTATTCGCAGAAAAAAGAAAAATGTTGCCAGTAGAAAAAGGCATATATTTAGAACATTTTTCCCTGGATTCAATGAGAAAACTCGCTGAAAAACAGTTAAGAGTCGAAAAAAGTAGAGATTTATGGAAAAAATTGTTTATTACCTTCAAATTAGTACGGGATGGAAATCAATCACTTGAAATTAATAGCTTTAACGGAAGTTTGTTTAAGGACGAGAATTTATCCATAATTATAGGTAAAAATCTCTCTGTTACTAATGATATAGTGATTAGAGTTATAAGGTTATTAACAACTTTTAAAGATGCAAATATTCGTCAAAAAATTAATTTTTCAATTGAGGAAGAAGAGATTGGTTCTATTTATGAGTCGCTCTTAGATTTAAAGCCCCTTCTTGCATCAAATTCTGAGTTTAAGTTGATATCCCAGACAACAGAAAGAAAAAGTACGGGATCCTATTATACTCCGAAATCATTAATAGATATATTGATAAGAACAACTCTTCAACCTTTAGTTGAGGACAAATTAAAAAAGGCTGGAAATGATTTAGATAAAAGAAAAAAAGCTATATTAGATTTGAAAGTGTGTGATCCTGCCTGTGGAGGGGGCACTTTTCTTTTATCAGCTTTAGATTTTTTAGGAAAAAAATTAGCAGAAGTAAAAGCGGGTTATGATTCCCCATTAGAGGATGAATTAAGAGAGGCAAGAAGAGAAATACTGCAGCATTGTATTTATGGCGTTGATATTAATCCCCTTGCCGTAGAACTAGCTAAAATATCTTTATGGTTAAGGGCTTGTGTTAAGCATAAACCTTTAAATTTTCTGGACAATCATATTAAATGCGGAAATAGTTTAGTTGGTCTAGGTAAAAAGACAGATATAGAATATATTAACCCAGAAGCTTTTATGGCTATTTCAGGTAATAAAGCAACGAATGTACAATCCGAAAATAAAACTTTGCAAAATATGGCTAGAGAAAGAATCAGAAATCAAATAAAAATACAAGAAAAAGCAAAGTTAGAATTAGAGAAAAAAAAAATAGTTCGAATTACTTCCTTTTTAATGGAGAAAAGTACTGCTGATATATGCAGTTCTGCTTTTCAGGAAATAATTGAATTGCCTGAAGATAAACCGGAGCAGATTGAGGTTAAAGAAAAAAAGTATATATCATTAAAAAGAAATCATAATTATCAACAAGCTCTTGTTGAAGCAGATATTTGGACATCTGCCTATTTTTGGCCATTTGAGGGGAATGCACTAGGAATTATCCCAGATAATGCATTAATTGAACAATTGAGAGATAATATATATAATTATGAAATTACTAACGTTTTAGAGGAAATACAAAATATAGCTCAAGATAATAAGTTCTTTCATTGGTATATCGAATTTCCGGAAGTTTTTTCCACTGAAAAAGGAGGATTTGATTGTATTTTGACAAATCCCCCTTGGAATATATTGATGTTAAACGAAGAAGAATTTTTAACGAGATATTTTGGTAAAAGTGTAGATCTTCGTTCAAAGAAGAGGGTTCAATTTATAAAGAATTTAAAAGAAGAAAATCCAAAATTGTTTAGTAAATATAGATATGAAGTAATTAAATTTGACAAATTGAAAAATTTTTTTAAAAATTCACATCTCTTCACAAATACAGCAATTGGAAGTTTAGATCTCTATCCTCTTTTCTTTGAGAGGAGTCTCCAAATAATTAATGATAAAGGGACTTTAGGTGTAATATGTCCAATTGGTATATTACATTCTTATCCAGACATGTTTAATATTATTTTAAAAAGCAATAAGTTCAATGAGTGTATTGGATTTATCAATACAAAAAAGATTTTCCCCTCAGTTGCAAATTATAAACAATTTTTATTATTAAGTATGTTTCCAAAAGGAAATAAAAAAACAAAATTTATGTTTGATTTAGAAGAAACTTCAGATTATTTTTTATCAAAAGACTTTTTTAACATTGAAAGTGAAGATTTTGAAATGATAAATCCTAATTCAAAGACACCAATATTTGCTAAAAATCAATTTGAGTTTGACTTAATCAAAAAAGCTTATAAAAATGGTATTTGTGCTTTGAAGAATATAAAATCAGATGATCTTATTCATAGAATGTTTCATGGTTCTGATGATAGAAAAAATGGGATTTTGTTTAGAAAAGATGAGGTTATAAATGAGGGATATACCCTAAAAGAAAATATGCAAATGCAGAAAGAAAACACAATATATTTACCAGTTTATGAAGGTAAACTAATTTTTCAATATGATTTTCTTTATGGAACTTATAAAAATATGGAAATGAAGGATAGATACAAAAGAAGATCAAGATGTAATGCTAACGATAACAAGGAGATAATTCTTTGTGAACCACGTTACTGGTGTGATCAGAAAGAATTTTTAAAAAAAATAACTAATTGGGACCATACTAAAAAATGGTTTTTATCATATCGAGATGCTACCGGACCAAAAAATGAAAGGACAATGGTATTTTCAATTATTCCCTTTGTCCCAACTTTAGGAACATTGAATAATTTTATCAATATTACGCCCAAAAAAGCATTTTATTTTATTAGTCACTTTAACTCAATTATATTAGATTATATTTACAGGAAAAAAATGGCAACTAATCATTTAAAACAAAAAGATATTGCTCAATTACCATTATTGAAAGAAGAAATTTTTGAAGAAATTTATCCTATTTTTAAACCACTTCTTCTTGAATTAATCTATTTTGTGAAATCATTAAAAAAATTTGCAGAAAGTTTAGGATTTCATGATATTCCTTTTAAATGGAATTATGAAAGAAGGATTGAACTTAAATCACAAATAGATGCGATTTTATTTTTAAAATTTGGTTATACTAAAGAAGAAATTGATTTTATACTAAACGATTTTCAAGTTTTAAAAAAAAAAGAATTTAAAATCTTTAAAGATTTTAGATCCAAAATTAAGATCCTTGAATTTTATGATTATTATAAAGGAAAATTACTAAAAAATAAAGATTAACAAAGATAATGATAAAAAATAATGTCAAAAAATTGATTAAAGTATTTCTAAATATATAGAAATGGAGTTGTTTGAGTAAATGAGTAAAATATCAACAGACCAAAAATCCCAAAACATTTTTCTTATTGCCGACCACCTTCAAAAAACCTATAAAAAATTCGTTAAGACTTTCCAGAAGTTTCAAAATCCCGATATTCAAGAATGGGTTAACCAGCAAATGGAGAGAAAGGATCTCTTGTATAAAGATCCATTAATTGAATTAGAATTTCAATTTGAAAAAGGCAAATCACTACAAAAATATGTTAGAGAAGGAATTTTTGATCCCCATATACTTGAAATTTACAAAATTGAGCCTTATAAACATCAATCTGATTCTCTTGACAAGATTTGTATAGAAAATAAAAATATCATGGTCTCAACGGGAACGGCCTCTGGAAAAAGTATGTGTTTCTGGATCCCAATCGTTAACACTTGCTTAAAAATGAAAGAGCAAGGTTTAGATGGTATTAAGGCTATCGTTATCTTCCCAATGAACGCTCTCGTGAACTCTCAATTTTATGGACTCGTAAAGATCCTTCACGGCTCTGGATTAAAAGTCGGAAGATATACAGGTGACACGCCTCACCCAAAGGAAGAGGGTTTAAAGTTACTAAAAAAGAATTATGATAGGGAACCTTACGATAGTGAGTATGTGTCTCGAGAAGAAATTAAAGAAAAGCCTCCTGACATTTTAATAACCAATTATGTTATGTTAGATTTAATATTGATGCGATTCGATGATAGATATCTATTCCCTGAGCAATATAAGGGTTATCTAAAATATTTAGTTTTAGACGAGATTCATACATATTCTGGAAATATGGGTGCGGATGTAGCGGGACTTATTCGCAGGTTAAAAGAAAAAACAGATACAAGCGGTAAGATTAGATGTATTGGGACTAGTGCTACAATTAAAAAGAATAAAAAATCAGAAGGAACATCATCTATAATTGAATTTGCTGAAAAAATATTTGGAGAAAAATTTGAACCTTCAAGTTTAATTGAAGCTACCTTTGTTAACCTAAAATTCCTAGATAAAGATCTTATACACCTTCCAGAAAAAATAACGGTACAAGATTCTGATTTGAAGGAATTTGATGGCAGTTTTGGAACTATAATTCCGTTAGCAAATAGTTTATTGGGTCGTCAATTAAAACAAGATGAACGTAATCAGAAAAATCTTGGAGCTCTTTTTCATAGACATCCAACTATAGTTTTTTTAAGAAATTCATTAAGAGAGGAAGCTAAAGCGCTAAAAAATTTAGCTAAAGAATATAAAGACAGATTAAGACCAGATGAAACTGAAGAAGACTGTCTAAAAGAGCTAATAGCAGCATTTTTATTAGGGACTGTTGCCAAAATTACTGTTCAAAATAAGGAACGCCCAATTTTGGTTCCAAAATTACATTTATTTTTTACTCAAGGGCATGAAATATCATCTTGCATCTCAAAGAATTCCCCTCCTCATCTGAATATTAAAGGCGATATTGAATGTAAGACTTGTGAAAAAGATGGTTTTAAAACTAATGCATTTCCTATGTATTTTTGTAGGATTTGTGGGCATGAATTCTATAGTGTCTTAATCTCGGATAATTATGTTATTCCTCGAACTTTTGATACTGAAGAAGTTGGTGAATTAGCTTATTTAACACCAAGCACAAAAGAGAACGAAAAGTGCATGCCCCCTGAAAGCTGGTATGATGATAGGGGAAAAATCAGAAAAGGTTATAAAAATTCTAGACCGGAAATTACAGAATATTGTCCTAAATGTAATGTCATTAATTCACAGTGTTCATGTTCAGAAAAATTAGATGTCTGGAAAATTCCTTATCCTTTTCAATTATGTCCATCATGTAATACTTTCTATACGAAACAAACGGGAGAATATGGAAAACTTTTTTCTTTCAATTCAACAGGTCGTAGTTCGGCTACTGATGTCTTAACAATTGAAGTTTTAAAGAAGTTAAATAAGGATCAAAAAAAGATCATTATTTTCACTGATAACAGGCAAGATACGGCACTGCAAGCGGAGCATCTAAATGAATTTAAACGGAGAATTAGTTTCCGAAGAGATTTTTATCAAACATTAAAATATGTCGAAGAAAAGAATATAAATAATGGAAATACAACCGATATTAACATTGGCAAATCAATTTTTCAATATTTAGATGAGAATAATATTCTTCCTGATTTTCAAAAACTTGAAGAAAAAGAGGATGAATTTGGTCTTGGGACTCCTCCGGAAAAAGAATATACAGCATTTCTTAAATTTTTAGCTCTTTCAGATATAATACATTCTCGTTATTTTTTAGATATTAACCTTGAAAAGCTTGGTTTATTGAAGATTGAATATGTAGGATTAGATAAATTAACCAAGAGTAATTACATTTCAGACCTACCGTTCTTCAAGAATAGATCTGAGGAAGAACGATATGATTATATAAGAGGGATTCTAGATATTTTTCGGTGGAATGGTGCTATAGGAAACAAGGTCTTTGATAATACAGTCCAAAAATACGAGGAATGGAAGGAAAAATTAAATGAAGAGATATTGTTTGACATAAATAAAGCACACTACGAAAAAGTAGGATATAGTATGGAAAAAGCGCCAAAAAAATATCATGAAAAACAACAAAGAATTGTTTTTAAGAGAATTTCATGGCATAATACTGTTCTAATCAACTGGACAAAAAAGTATTTTTCAATAGATGATTTTGAAAAGGCTAAAGAAATTCTTGAAAAAACCATTGAAACTTTAAAGGCTACACAATTCTTAAGTGACTTCTGGACAAAAAGAAAGTCTTACAATCTTCTTCAAATAAGGGAAGGCAAAATTCTTTTTAAATTAAATAATGATAATCAATATCTCAAATGTCCTAAATGTTCAAGAACTTATCAATTTAAAAATTATAAGCTTTGTACTAATCGAAATTGTCGTAATTTGGAAAGTGTTAACATTGATCCTAAGAACTTCTATTTCCAGTTATATGATCAATTAATAGACAAAGAATCGGAAGTTTTCGCTAAAGAACATAGCGCTCAAGTTGGAGGTATCATGCGGGAGAAATTTGAGCAAAAATTCCAAGAAAATACAGTAGGTTCTACTAATGTCTTAGTATGCACCCCCACAATGGAATTGGGTATTGATATCGGCGAACTTTCAGCGATAATTATGAGAAATGTGCCACCTGATCCAAGCCGATATGCTCAGCGAGCAGGAAGAGCGGGTAGAAAAAACCAGCCCTCAATTATTTTAGTATTTTGTGGAACGGGTTTTGCCAAGGGTCCTCATGACCAATACTTCTATAATGCACCAGAAAAGATAGTATCGGGGAAAATTACAGCACCTAATTTCTTATTAGATAATAAAAAACTCATATCGAAACATATTCATTCTGCAATTATAGAAACCCTGTCTTTTAAAATGCCTTATAAAATTAGAGAAATCATTAACTTAAGGAAAGAGGCAGAAAATTATCCTTTTTATGACTCCTTCAAGAATGATGTATTACAAAAAATACAAAATAATAAACCGTTACTTATAGCTACCATTAAAAGAATATTTAGCAACGAAATATCCAATTTTAAATGGCTAAATGACACTTTCATTAGTGTTAAAATAAGTCAATTTGAATCTGATTTAACGGAAGTTTTAGATAATTTTCGTGACTCGTACAAAACATTGTCAGAAGAAATTAAATTTCTCTCAGAAAAAAACCTTCACGAGGGCCTCGATACAAAAGAAGGACGAGAATTTAGAGCATTATCAAGAAGATTAAGTAATATGCGTGAAGGCATACGCCCTTTTGATACTTTTAGTTTCTTTAAAAATTATGGTTTCCTGCCAAATTATGCCTTTCCAAGTGCTACTACTCTTTTAACAATGTACGATACCTATAATTCAGATTATCATGATAATTGGAGGAAATCAGTTATAGCTATCCGTGAATTTGCCCCCCACAATCAGGTATATTTCCTTGGAAATAAATACAGTATAAATAAAGCAATGATTAAATCTGACAAAGGGGAAATTGATGTCGATAGCGTGTATATTTGTGAACATTGTAACGAGATTCTGGTCAGAAGTAAAAACATATCGCCAAATTCTTTAGTAAATTGTTCTAATTGTGGAGAGAAAATACTACTCGATGGTTTTAAAGACGCTATTCGCTTCCCTCACATGTATTCTAGAAGTGGTTCGAGAATTACTTGTGACGAGGAAAATCGAAAAATCAAAGGATATGACATTGCTATGAATTATAAACATAACATTTCAAATATTACTAACTATGAAGTTAAAACAGGTGATATTCTTAATGGGACTATAACTTACGAACATAACGGAAAAATATTTGTTGTTAACAGAGGCATTATCTATAAATCAAAAACGACTAACGAGAAATCTCTACAGTCGTTCAATTTCTGTAGTGCGTGCAATAAATGGTTGTATAAATCTGCGGTAGCAGACCATTATGAGAATTGTCCTAAAAAAAGTGGGATACCAATAAATATTTATGATGATTTATGGCTTTTTATTGAAGGTAATCAAGATGTAGTAACATTTGAATTTTTACTTATTGAAGATATTGACGTAGTTTCTTATTATACAACACTAAAAGAAATTATCCTCCAGAGCATTATGTTAACGTATAATTTAGACGAATCTGATATTAATGGTTTCATCAATCCATTACCTGGGAAAAAAGAACATTCAATAGTTATTTTTGAAACTGAAGAAGGAGGGACAGGCGTTTTAAAATCGTTACTAAACACATCAACTACTCAATTCGAGAAATTTATTGAGAATATGTTTCAAATATTGCATATTAAATCATTAGATCCTTACGATGAAACAATGGATGCTTGTATAACAGCGTGCTATAATTGTTTATTAAGATTTCGGAATCAATTTGAACATAAATTCTTACGACGGAAGTTAATTATTCCATTGATGAAAAAGATAGAAAAAGCAGTGTTATTCCCCGTTGAAGATGAAAAAAAGGAAAATCCCTCCGAGCATTTAGCACGTTTAAAAGAGAAATGTGATTCTAAATTAGAAAAGGATGTTCTCGACGCTATTGTAAAACTCAAGCGTCCCTTACCTAACGAGGCTCAAAAAACTTATTTCATTGATGGTAAACCGATAACACAAGCAGACTTTTTCTACAAACCTAATAAGTACATATTTGTCGATGGTCCGCCACACGCCCCGGAAAATATACGGGGAGAAGACAAGAAGAAAAGAGACAAGTTAGATTCGAAAGGTCAAACTGTTATAGAGCTTGATTTCATTGATGGCAAATATAAATATGACCATTCATTGATAGAAAAAGAAGTTAAAGAGAAATTCGATGATTATCTTTAAATGAAGAATTTAGATATAATGTGACAACAACTAGTTGTTTAATAACCTTTTAAAAAGTTAAATTCATATATGGAGAAAAAATCTTGAAAAATTATGTGGTTGTTGTTAAAGTTCCAAAGATTAATAACCGATCTTACTAATTTAAATTCCCAAACCCTATGTAAATCCTAAAAATTGAAATTGCAATCATATTAATTTAAAGAAAGCTAAAATCAGATATGAAGGATAACAACTATGAGGAACTAATATTCAAAGATTGGATTCAACTGCAAGAATGGAATGATCCTGATTGGATTGTTTTATCTCGGTATACTTCATGGAAAAATTTTTTTTGGACTCATTCTGTGTTGTTATATTTAGATCGCATTGGTGATATTGGAAAAAGCGATCAGATAAGTAAAATAACCCAAAATGCAATTCTGGAATTATTATTTTCAGACTATTATCTCGACAATGAACTTCACGAAGATTTTGGTATTCCTGATGTATTAGAAAAACCAGAAGGTATTATTTTCAATGATGAATTTGTAGATGATCGAGGTTTAATATTTAGACCTATTGTTTATACATCTGATTATAGTGAGGATCTTAGAAAAACGGATTACCCTATTGAGATGACTCCTTGTCCTAAATTTTCTTCACTCTATAGATTAAAAAGAAAATCTTCGAACTATACTAGAATAGATAGAATGGGCAATGAAGTCGAAGTTATTAAAATCTATACAGAAGAAGGTAATACAATAATGAAAGTTAGTACAAAATACATTAGAGACTTTCTTACATTATCAAATATGGCCCTTGTTCGAATTCATTCCCACCAAAGAATAAGAAATGGCGATTTTGGTGAAGAAGAACGCGTTGATAAAGATGACCAACATTTCTATAAAATAATGGTAGCGAATAGTGTATTTGTAGAATCACGCAGCCCCGGTATAACGAGATCATTATTAAGAGGAATAGATGTTATTTTGCCTTACACTAATCCTATTAATGAAAACCGAATCCTCGGACCACGACCGGAGCCTATTATTGAATTTATTATAGGTAGGAATGATGATGGTACAAATAAAACTATGAATCCCAAAAACGCAGCCTATTCGAGTAGTACCTTTCTTTTACCAGTTTGTTTTAACAAAGATATATTGCAGAAATTTTATCAAAAACCTGAAATATACACAATCTCAGAAGGACAAAGTATAAACGGTCCTGGATACAATATCTCCTATAATAATACTCCTGAAAATTCAATTATGGTGTATTTAGGTGATCTTAATGGGTTACCAATTGAGGAATTGCATTATTTTCAAGCCTATAACATTCCATGTCCAAAAAAACCCATAACAGAAGATCGTTTTAGGCGTGATTTTATGGTAGAATTCACAGAACCTGTAGAATTAGAACATCATTTAAAGAAAAATCTTAGACTTTTAAACCAATATTTTCAAAACCAGTTTCATTTTCCTCTGTTTAAGTTAAATCGAATAGAAGTTAAAGAGTATCTTAAACAAATTCATATTCCTCTCACAAGAGAAAAAAAAGAATTCAAAGATGTAATACTTGCAACAAATAAAGTGTTTGTCGAATCTATTTCGTCTGTAGAATTAAAAAACCTAATTCTAAATTCTGACGAATTTAAAGGCGCCAAATCGTTAAAGGTATTAGAAGAATTTCTAAGGCAAGAATTTCCAAATTTAACAAATTCTATCAAATATCTATTTTATTTATATGATTTAAGAAGTACACTAGCAGCTCATCTTTCAGGTAAGGCATATAAGAACTTTCTGATTAAGCATCAATTTAATGAAACTGAAACCAAAGAAATCATTGATTGGATTTTGAAAGGAATATTAGTATTTATAAAAAAATTCAATCAATCCTTAAAAATAAAAAAACCAGTTTAAATTGTTAAAATTATAAAAACATTGATAAAATATCATTTTTGGTTTAACATTTCGTCTACGCTCAATAAGTTAACAATTAAATTTCTTTAAGTTAAAATGTTTTATTTGATATATTATGGAAAAAGAAATTTTAGAATATTTATATAATAATTTTGACTCAGGAGATACTTGGGATGAATATCTTAAAGATTTGGTTACATCAAAGGAATTTCAAGGAAAAACAAAGAAGAATGTGAGATTTTTCTTAAATAAAATGGAAAGTGACGGATTTCTAAAAACTCGAGAATTTGCTGGGGATTTAATTATAAACGCAACATTAAGGGGATTTTTGCATTACGAAGAAAATTATTTACCGAAAAATATGATTTTCACCGATTTATTAATAAAATTCTTAAGATTTGTACAAGAAATTGATGCTGATAAAATCAAGTTGTACCCGGGTAAGGGAAATCAAATTGGAACTTTTCCATTATTAGAATTCTTTAAATTGCATAATATAGATACAAGTTACGAAAAAAAAATGCTCTTTATAAAAGTGGAAAGTCAAAAAAATTATGTTAGAGATGGTATTGGATATGCTAAAAGTGGGCTAACTTTCTTTGGAGAAGATAATCCTTTCTTAACTTATGAGGGTTCATTATTTGTAGATAAACACAAATCACCGTATGTTGCAAAATTTATTACTAATCAAAAAATGATACTTAAAGAGAATAAGGAACTCTATACTCTTATCGAAAACAAGCTTTGGAAGGATGCTTGCGTAAAGATGGGATCAATATTAGAATACATTTTGACAAAATGGATTGAAAGTAAAAAAATTCCTCTGAGTTCACTCTCAAATAGAAAATACATTAAAAAAATGAAGGATTTATTTTTTGAAGAAAAAATTAACTATTATCTTAAAAGTGGGGCAAAAAAATATAATTTTGAGATAGGATCAATTACAGAATGGAATATCGTGAAAAATGTAATAAAAGATTATCGGAACTATATTCATCTTCAAAAGTATGAAGAAAGAATTAAAAAAAATGATTATTTAAGTGAAAGAGACTTTCAAAGCGTTTATTCAATCTTTAAATCACTTAGAGAACTTTTTTAATTTATCTTTAAATTTAAAAATAAATAATAAAATATGAATAGCGGATATTGGATAAATTTCGATGTTCAATTTTTTCTAGAAGCTTCAATACTCAATTTACAAATGTCTGAACAAATTTATAAAAATTTAGCAAGGTTCCTTGAACATCTTTTATCAAGTCTTCTGGTTTCTCTAAAATTTTGCTACCTCTAGGATATTCTTTTAATATATGAAGTCCTGCACCCCAATGGCTGTCTCGATTCGAATCGGGGTGATAAATCGAGATGTATCTTTTTAAAAATTCAAACCATTCGTGATTGTTTAATGTTTGCGTGTCAATGGTTATTTCTGCTCTAGGAATCCAATGTCGGTTTCCTATATTGATAAAATAATGATCGAATATACGAATTTTATAATTAGGAATGGTGTTAGGATTATAAGTCTTGTTTTTAATGTGATGCATTAATTTGCCATGATCGTAATTTTGAGTAATTTCCTCTCTAAATACCATTTCAAATTGATTGATTATTATCTTTTCTTTTTCGGATAATATTTTTTTTAATTTTATAATAGAAGGGAACAAAGGAAAAACAACAGAAACTTGAAAATGACTCGAAACTAATTCAAGCGTATAATTGAGGAAATATTCTTTTTCAGAAAGCTTAAATCGCTTATCTTTCATGTCCAATTCACACCAAATATTATTGCTATCCTTCCTTAATCTCCCGTGTTTATAACTTTCAATGAATGCAGAAACATCTTCACGATTTAAGACTTCGCTAACAAATTTCTCCATCTTGTTTTTTAATCTTCTTTTTTCTTCCTCGTCATAATAAAAAAAAAATTCAAAATCCTCCTTTTTCCAACCTGAAAATTTACTCAAATTTATCAACTCTAAATATTGTACAAATTGGTTTATTAAAAATGACTTTTTATATTTATCTTGAGAATTTATTACATTCTCTAGTTTATTTTTAAAATATGAATGAATTTCTTCCCAAAAAATAATGATCTTATCCGTGGGTGATGATAAAATATGTCCATGCCTTTTTAATTGATCTTTATCAAACTTCATTCTTGTTTTTGACTCTATTAAGATCACACTTTTATTATCCCAAATCCATGCATCAGGTATACTATACAGATCATCTAAATCATTCGGTATCTTTTCTTCAGGCTTAATAACATCCTCTTCGGAAAATAATAACTGTGGACAAATTCCCAAAAGTATTCGATTCATTTTCCTCCGAATTTTTTGATCCCCTATGGTTTGCTTCTGTAATGCAAATCTTATAGAAGATTCATCTATATTCATATTTAAGAAGTGTGAAATAAAGTCTTTGCAGACATTAGTATCAGAATAATATAATGTATTTATTAATGCTTTGGTTGTATTATTTTCTAATTGAATATCTGTATTCTTATCTGAATTATCTTTAATGTTTTTCTTTAATTTTGGACCTCTATAAAAATAAAAGACGTTGTGATGAGGATCGAAGGGCATTTCTAACAATAATAATCTCTTTTCCCTTTTAAATTGTTTTTATAATATAATGATGCGATAATTTAAATTTTAATTTAATCTTGATTTTATTTTGTTTTCGTTTTGGTTTCGTTAAAATTTAAATCCAATTATTATATCTTGTATTATTTACGCAACGTTTTATTTTGATACGCACAATAATTAACCTAAAAAGTTTATATAGACGATTTCAATTATTACAATATTACTAAAAAATATTAATCCCTATTGAAGTGAGCAATTTGAGTTTATCAAAATTTATTGATTTTCCAGATGTTAAGACTAAACTTAGACAAGAGTTTGTAAAACCTCGATTTAGTGTAGATAAGCCACTGTTAGCTCCAGTAATAACTTTGAATCCTCAAAAGATTGGAACTGCGTTTGACTATTTGCTGAGATTTTACGCAAATTACCTAAATCCTAAAGCGATTTCTAGTCAATGGACTGCAGAAATATCTTTGAAAATCCTAGAAATTTCAAGAGATGATGATACGATAATAATTGATACGAAAAACAGGATAGTCCAAGCTCAAAACGCGGATTTAATACCGAAAGATTACGTTAAAAGGTGTAAGGAATTAAAACAAGAACATTTTTCCGAAGCCAAAGAAGTAATTGAAACCGCCAAAGAGAATCTCGATTCTTACTTAAAAACTGGAGAAATGAACAACAATTTGATTGAATCATCTCTCGCTCTTGCACAATTGGATGTATTAAGAAGAGCCAGATATTTATCAAACTCTAAAAGTTTCATTGCAGAAAAAAACGATATAGAAGATCTACGACATCTTATTTCAATTATAGAACCAAAAATATTCAAAGCAAATCAAATTTGCGTGCTAAATCCTAGCTTTGGTCCAGAGGCTACGAAATTAATGAAAGCTGACGGTGACATAGTAATAGATAACACTTTAATTGATATTAAAACGGTAAAAAATTTGAAAGTAGATAGAGGTATTTTTAACCAATTATTAGGCTATTATGCGTTGTACAGAATCGGTGGGATAAGGGGAATGTCTCCTGACAACAAAATTAACAAGTTAGGGATTTATTTTTCTCGACATGGGTACCTTCACACATATAAAATCGAAGATATCATAGACGAGACAACTTATTCAGTCTTTATAGAATGGTTTAAAAAAAGAGCATTAGCGATTAATACCGAATTTTTGATAATTTAAACCTGTTTTGCCTTAATAACTGAAAAATATGATTAATAATCACAAAGTATTTTAAATTAGATCTTTCATAAATATTTTTAAAAATTTTTAATTTACATTGTATTACACGGTCAATTTTTCTCTGATTCCCTTTTTGAATACTTAATTGAAGAGAAGGACTTAAAAATTAATTTTTAATCGGATTCATCCATATGATCTTTATAAAGCTATTTCCTTTTATTTAAAGGGTAAGATTTAGAGAATCTCAACCGAGCATATCCGACTCGATTTAATTATTGGAAACTGAAAAATCTCTTACTTTGCAAACGTAATTTAAAAAAACTTAAATATCTGGCAAGATATTCATTATTTGAAGAATATTCTTCAATGATCACTAATTATTTTTTTCCCATAATCCATATGGGCCGAAAAAATCGTTAATAATCTTAATAAATGTGTAATCTGGCCAGTATACTCGTAATAAATAGAATTAAAATATAGGAGTTACAATGCATGTAGCAATTGTGCTCAGTAGAGCAATTATTCCGCTTGTTATGAATTTTCCATTAGCTCTTAAGAAATTTTTATTCTTTGATGGGATTTCTTTTTTAATACCCAATTCTTCAGGTTGAGATTCTTTCATTACCCCACTCTCTTAATTTTGTCTTATAATAAAATGATAGGACATTTGAGCTTATATAATTTTCTTTCACTTACGTATGTAATACAAAATTACGTTCAATCTGAGATGAATTACAAGCATCTAACAGAATATACTTCGAGTTATACCCCCCCAGATCCTAAAGAAGTGCTCTCCCAAAATAATTTTATCAACCATTTCAATCTCGGTTATTCAGCTGTTTTTTTTGCGGGACATGCTGATCCCTTTAAATTAATTAGAAATCCTTCTAATGATGTTGCATATTCTAACAACGATGCAAAGCTTAGTAATAACTCAAACAAAGCTTCATTATTTTATGTTTTTGGCTGTTCAACCTTACCAATTGATCAAAACGATAACAACATGGGGGAGATTCTCATAAAAATATACGTTTCTGGTTTTCGGATTAATGAACTATTTTATTTAAGCAATAATTGCGAAAAACTAATATGACTTTTTGGAAGAAATTGTCTACTAAATGCTTTTCTTCTAAGGTTTCTTTTATATTATCAACACAATTACCACTTCGATTAGTTTGAATTAAGACCAATTTATCCTCGTTGTCATCTCTAACAAGATCAATAACCTTACTATCTGTATTGATATAAGTCATTGTAAATGTAAGAAAAGAAATTAACCAATCTTTTTTATATATATTTATTTTATAAACTTAACTGCACCTTTTTGGGTTTGTTTTTATTGGTTTTTTAGCAGAATTTAAGACTTTTCTCCTACTATTATTATAATCTAAGCTCAATTATATTTAAAAAATACAACAACAGAAAACTAATTCGCGGGAGGATGTCTTAATTACAATTTAATGAGGATCTATAATCTCTTTTAAATGTAATTTGTTACTATGGATTTTAAATCTTATTCGAGGATAGATCATACTACCATCTATTTTATAACTGTGAAATATATCAATTTGGTCAAGATTTTTTCTAACATCATTTATGTAAATAAATTTATAATCTAATTTATGTCTCCTATTATTGAGGGATTCAGGTGTTATCAATAATTCTGTTAAAACATCGATGACTCTTAATTTGAACCTTTCATCATCCAAATAAAGTAGATCACACTCCCAGAATTCATTTTGAAATGAAATAATTTTTTCTAATGGATCATTTTTCATATTTAGTTCATCTATTGGACGACCACAATAATTATTAACAATCGTAATCACATCATATCCCCTCCTTATTATTCCTATTTCAAAAATCAATCTTAATTTTCTTCCCTTGATTTCTATACTATCATCGTTTTGAGGAAATAGTTTTAATAAAGGTATATTATGATAGATATCATTAGGATTAGTAAATGGAGAAAAATTAATTGTATCATTAAAATTAGTATTACTTGATAAAAAGATAGGTGTTGGCGTTATTATATTTTTACAAATACAATCTGAATTTCGATTGCTTCTACAAATTTCTAAAAAATTATTAAAATCTGATAAGATTTTAATTGGTATCCCTGAATTAGTATAAATTTCCTCTAAAACATCTATATCTTGATTAATATTACATTCATTTATATGTCGTCCTGATATTATTCTAAATGTTTTATAGAAGAGCCTAGATAACTCGGGATCTGTACTTGGCGGGTTTGATAGACAATTATTTATTAAATTCTTATCAAATGGAATTTTGAAAAACGAGCTTGCTTTTCCTTCTGGAAATAATTTACGATCTATTTCTTTAATTCTATTATAAAATTGTGTAAACATCTCTAAATGTTTGCTATCTCTATATTCCTCTACATTTGATGTGCATAAAAATGCAGGATCTAAGAAGTAATAAGCTGGTTCCATTAATTACCCCCTTTATCATTTTTATATTCTTTTTTTTTAAGGCTTTCTTCAAAAATTTGTTGATCTTCATTGTCATCAAAAAAACCAATGGGCCAATTTTTAATCCTTCCAAACTCATTAATTTTAACATCTACGATATCTGCTCCTTTTTTGCTAGTATTTGAAACAACAAAATAGATTGAAATTAATTTAGAGAGATCTATATCTTTAAATTGTGCAATTCTTAAGCATAATCTTTTAATAAAATGCTCACTATGGGTTTCTATTATGAATTTCTTCTTTAGTTGAGCATTGCATAATATGAAATCTGCCAAATCACCTTGCATTCGAGGGTGCAAATGAATTTCAGGTTGTTCGAGAATTATAGATTTTCCGGACTCCATTCTAAGAACTTCAACTAAAACTGGAAGTATTTGACTTAAACCAAATCCAACATCAGGAATTGCAACAGGAGATTCTTCTGGTTGGGAATCAGAATAATTCATCATTAACTTACTAATTAAATCCATCGTTTGTATTGGTTTGATTTTAGGAAGGTTCATAATTTCCAACCATTCATTAAGACTATTTATTAAAGATTTTTTCTTTTTTTTTGAAAATCTAAATTCCCCATTTATTTTTTCTAATTTCATAAAATCTAATTGAGAATTTTGGGTTAAGATTAATACTTGTGTTGTGTTTTCACCTTTAAGCCCGATATCTAAAAGGTTTAAATCTGAAAAAAGATAAAATCTTTTTGGCTCTTCTCTTAATGGCCCTATATATAAAATATCATAATAATATCGCAACAATGGCTCTAAATTAGAAATAAGAAAAGTCTCAATAACATCTTCAAAACTATGAAGATTACTCTTGTTTAGATGGTCATCAATTTTTTCATTAACATCTTTTTTTTTCAACAATATTAAATTTAAAAACTCATCTTGGTTGATGTGTTTTTGGATTTCGGATTCCTGCAATTTAACGTTACTTGGTATTAGACTATTAAAACGAAAAGCTACATTAGTGATATTGTTAAGATTTCTAAGTATTTTTTTTGACAAACCAAGTTTTTTCACTCTACTACTTATTAATTTAGCATCATGTGGTATATAACGGATCATAGGGTATTCATAAAGGTCTTTTCGATAACGTTTTGAGGAAAGCATAAAACTATTTCTAAATAAATTTCCTATTAATTCATCGTCAAAATTCATTAAACTTATGTTATATAAACGATAATCATCTTCAACGATATTTGCTTCAAGGCAATTTTTATGGCCTTTCTTCTCAGTCTTTATTATAAACTTTTCTACAATTGGAAAGCCCCCTGTGAATAATTTGTTTTCTTTAAAAAACTTGCATTGGAGATCAACCTCCACATTTCGATTTTTTAGATTGTAAACCCAGCTAAATTTTAATCTCTTATCAATATTATTTTCAAAAATGATATTCTTAAAATTATGAAGATGACATTTATTCCCTTCAAATATAAAGATTTGAGGATATTTGACGCTCTCATCCCTAATTGGAATTAAACGACTTGAAAGTGATTGAGATATTAATAGTTTACTTTGTAATATCGAACTTTTACCAATACTATTTGCTCCACAAAAAATAGTAATAGGCTTTAATGAAACAAATTTATTTGAAGTTATTGATTTAAAGTTACTAGTTAGGTATTTTAAATTTTGAAGGCTAACTCTCCCTCTTCTTCCAGAATGTCCAAACATATTATCACCTAAAGATTTTCTCTTATATGTCTAATTTATTCTTGGATATATTTGAATCTTTTTATTTAAGAAATTTCAAAAACTTTTAACTTCCAAGTTCGCAGGAACCAAATCCTTTCTATAAATATTAAGATGGGGGATAAAATTTAATTCCCAATAATCATATATCCCTCGAGGGACTCGTGGTTGGAGATATGTATCTAAAAATTTATCATAATCAGTAAATTCTGCCCCGAAATCAAGAAAGACTGCACTTCCTTTTTCCTCCACATAAATTTTGATAACTCTTCCATCTATTTTAGAATAATTATAATGGTTTAAAGATCTATCAATCTTTAAAGTAAATTTTAATACAATTTATTTTGGGAAAGCTCTCAATTTTTTGTAAAACTTTTACAGTTACGAGGATAAAATTTATTTTTCTTTAAATAATCCTATTTCAAATACTATAATAAAAGGATATAAAAACGATGAAGAAGGAAGTATATGAGAAAATAAAAGATGATCTACCAGAAAATTTAAGGAAAGATGTTGAAAAGTATGGTTTGGAAAGCTTTGAATTTGAAGTATTAGACACTGCTTCGAGTCAAGAAGAGTTAAACAGAAAACAGAGGGAATACATTAAGAAATTTAATTCACTTGAACCTGAGGGATACAATTTAACGGAAGATTTGAGGGAAGAAGAGCGAAAACCGATACACATGCGAATTATAAAGGAAGAAGGTAGTAGTGGATCAACAAGAGAATCTTTAAGGTTTTTTCAGGAGCATTATCACGTATTAGGAGAAGTTAAGTATATTGTACTCTACCACGCTGAGAGGGAATGGTTGATAAATCCCGAACTTTGTCATCAATATTGTATCATTATAGGGGAAAAGGTCCAGTTATGGATGTTCGGGCTTACCTGGGGATATTATGGGGAAGGTCCGAGCGGTTTACACGATGTATTGCAAATGATAGATCCTGAATTTACATACGAACAAGTG
>SDBT01006253.1_pt1 | contig 19822 bp, 21 predicted proteins | sample 2277101 | NCBI WGS metagenome assembly SDBT01 (sample SAMN10404973, study PRJNA504765) | marine sediment metagenome | isolation source: marine sediment core GS10_PC15, 103 cmbsf | place: Arctic Ocean: Southern Knipovich Ridge | collected 2010 | reverse complement strand
TGTGGCAGTTGCTCCAAAGCCCATAGCAACAAATTTATGGGAGAGTTCATGAAAAACAACAGCGGGAGCTGCTATCATAGCTGCAAACTTTATATTTTCTAATAAAGGTGGTTTTTGATAGTATTTTAATGGGTCATAACCCTCCAAAGGCTCCCTTCTAAAGAAATCTGAGAAGATATAACCTATTACAAAGGTCATTATTACTATGTCTATTATTTCTCCTATTGAAATAAACATCTTATTTCTGCTCTGGTATTATTATCCAGGCTATTATGTAAGCCAGTATTCCGGCTCCACCCATTAATGTAAGGATAATCCACAATAATCTTATTATTGTTGAATCTATATTGAAGTATTCCCCTAGGCCTCCACATACGCCTGCTATAATCCTATTTTTTTTGCTTCTGTAAAGCCGTTTTATGTTTTTGCTTGTTTTCATTTTACTTTGAAAACCTTTGTAATTCTTGTTTAATTTCACAAAAATAAGGTAAATCAAAGCTCCAAGAAAATGGAAAAAGAATATTATTAAAACCCAGAGCAGTTTATCAGTATCCCTTAAATCAGATTTTATACAATCAATCAGCATCCATATCCAGAATACAAAGGTCAATAATACAAACGGGAATATAAATAGGAACATAAATGGAAAAAAAATTAAGTTAAACATAAGAATGGATAATTAACAGCTATTTATAAACCTTATCCTTACGTAGAAAGTAAATATTCAGGAACATTTACATCAGAATCCTTTACACTATTAAATGAAGCGTCGCTAAATTCCCATTTCTTGTTTCCATCTTCAATTCTGTACAGGAACCCATAATAAGATTCTACTATTATTTTTCCTATGTTTGTTTCTAGGTAAACAGCATTTCTGCCTTCAACCATTCTTTCATCAATCACTACTGCTTCTGTAACCTTCGCAATCCAATCTAGCGGAGTTTCAATATAGGTATCTTCATAATTCAAATCTTTTATTTTCCCTGAATCTGCACCGCAAGCAGAATATTCTGCGCAGTAAGCTTCTGCTGTTTTCTTTTCTGTGTCTATATAAATTGTATTATAAAATTTGCCCCCCTCAACATTAATTATCTCTGGTAGTACTATCTTTATTTTATTTCCTTTAACATAGATATTATATGGGAGGTTGATGTCAGGATTTTTGTAATTATAAGAGTAACTTTTTAATTTTGTCTTTCCTTTTTCTAAAATTTCCCTTATATCATTAGGTATTCTGATTATTTCTTCAAGTTCGTCTATTGGTGACTTTTCTTCATCAGGGGGTGTTTCTGCTGGTTCTTCTGCTATTGGTTCTTCTACAGGTATCTGAGAAGTCTCTTGTGGTTGTTCTTCTGTTGTAGCACATCCAACCATTAGGACTAGAATTATTAATCCAATACACAAATATTTTAGAAAATTAAAATTTTCTAAACCTTTTTCACTTTCACGAAAAAAAACTTCGCTTTTTTTGTGCCCCTCTGGGGCGTTCGAAAGTTTCATAAAAATCACCTCTTTATTTTGGTAAATGACGGAAAAACTACGGAAAAAGCCAACGCTTTTTCCTAGTAATAAATTATTTCATAATTTATATACTATTAAAAACTTTTGTTTTTAATCCATTTGGGGTTGACTCCCAAAGGTATTTAAACTTTGCTAAATCTCTCATCTTTATGACAGACTTAATTGCATGCTTATCAACTGGGCAAGGAACAATAGGGCATGTAGAAAGAGTTATTGAAGGTATGGAATGGAATAACATATTTCTAATAACAAATGAGTTTGCTAAGGATCAGATTAAGAGTGATAAGAAAGTTGAAAGGATTGTTATTGACACGAAAAAAACTATTTCTGAAATGTCTGTTGATATAAAAAAAGTTTTGGAAGGAAAGATAACAGATTTAGAGGTTGCCTTAAATATTGTATCTGGAGAAGGCAGGGAACATATGGCGATTGTTTCTGCTTTGTTACAGTTGGGGTTAGGTATAAGGTTAGTTGTTTTGACTAAAGAAGGGGTTAAAGTAATTTAGAGATATAAACCCTATAGCCTCCTTTCTTAGCTATATCTTTAACGTTACCAAATACTTCACGCATCTTTTTCTCCAGCATTTTACCGCCTTTGTTATGCCGGGCGACTAACTGAAGCAAGCCATTCTTTTCTAAATAATCTTTTGCTTTTTCAATAATCTCAAAACAGAGCTTTTTACCAGCTAATTGAGGTGGGTTAACTATTATTGTACTGAACTTTTCATTGATTTTTTGGTAGAGATCAGATTGTTTAACTTTAATATTCTCAACCTTATTTAATTCTATATTCATCCTGCTTAACTTAACTGCTCTTTGATTTATATCTGTCATCATAACTGAAATAGAAGGAAAGGATTTTGCTATTGCAATGCCAATTGCACCATACCCACAGCCTAAATCCAGAATTTTCCAATTATCTTCAATTAAACATTTCTCAATAAGTAATACTGCGCCTTTATCCACCTTACCAATAGAAAAAACACCTGAGCCAGTATAAAATTTAAGAATATTCCCTCTTAATCTTACTTCAATTTCCTTAATTCTTAATTTTGAAGATTGTTTTTCAGAATAATAATGTTCTGTCATGACATTATCCCATATAGATTTAACAATAATCTATCAATTGCCCTTACTATCTCAGGACCCTGGCCCTGAACAATCATGCAATTATTGTTGTAAATAACCTTTGTTTCAGGCTTTTGTTGGATAGATAAGACTGGCTTGTCTGTATTATCGCAGGTAATTATTGGTCTTGTTGCACAGGCTTCGGTTTCATTTCTATCACATGCTGCAATTGGCATCTTATTGAATGCTTTTATTATACTCTGATCAAATTCTCCAACAGCCAAAGCAACATACTGCAGATCTGAGCCTAAAGGATCAAATGTAATGTAAATTCCCTTTATGGACTCAAATAATGTATTATTAAGTTTTCCTTCTATGGGAATATCTTCCACATCTTCTGGGCCATAGTGCAGGGCGATATTAAATAAACTTGTCCCTTCTATATTTTGTACCTGAGTGTACCACAAACCATTTGCAAAAACAAAACTGTATCCATTATAGATATAGCCTGTTTCTGATTTTAGTTCTCTTTTAAGGTTGGATAAATGTAAATCATCTATTGTTTTTGGGGATTCTTTTTGAAGCATTTTAAGGCCTATGACACTAGCTAGAATCAGGATGATTACTCCAATAGAAATTATTAATATCCTATCTGAGGTCTTTTTTTCATCGAGTTCTTCAGATTTAACTTCCTTTATCTCTTCAAACTTGCTGGTTTTCCGTTCTTCCAAATAAAATCACCCAATTATTCCTAGCATAGAATAAAGTAATCTGTCTTTTATTCTTAATATATCTATATTATTTCTTGCTTCAACAATTATGCAATTCTCTTCTAAACTAACTTTTGTTTGGTTTGATTGTTTGAAATATATTATAGGAACAACCGGAGTAGCATCTTCACAAGTAATTATTGGCATATCAAATGTATTATTTGTTGTAAAACCTGCCCTCATGTAGATATTAATGTTATTTAAAGCCAGGGCCATATTATATTGAGCCAGGGCAATTTCTTCTGAAAATGTATCATTCAGCATAGATACAGTATCTATCTCTGGTTTATTTACTAAGGCAGTTATTATATCAGAACTTAGATTTATCTGCTCAACATCAGCAGGAAAATAATCAAATATTACTCTTCTATCATTGATTACTGCGGACCATCCATTTTGAGTTCTGATGAATTTAATATCTTTGTATTTAAATTGGTCTGTTTGGCCACTGTATAAAAAACCAATAACAGAGCTTATCATAATAAAAGCTATAAAAGCTACTAAAAACATCCCCCATTTAGATTTTTTTTCTTCCCTTACCATTAGTTTTTAGGTTTTTTTAGTCTATATTTAAAGCTTTTTAAAAGTTAAGCTGCCAAGTAAACATCGCCTAATTTTTTTATTTATTATAAAAATATATAGCTATATCTAATAAAAACAAAAAATTAATCGAAAACTGGGTTTAACTCCTTATGGGGTTGCTAGTGATATAACTGCCATAATCACAGGTATTATTTTATAAACTGTATATGCTGTGATTGCAGTGCCAACTAATTTGATTAAATCCTGTATCATTTTGTTTGCCATAAATTTTACCTCCTTACTCAATACATCTTAAAAAGAAAGATACCTCCACCGAAAACTATTTATAGAAGCTTTACTTTAGAATTTCTAAAGCAGGTATTGCTTCTACTCAATAGGGTACATATAGGCGTTGCTCAAACAACGCTCTCCCTTTTGTTGTGTATTAAGCGTAATTCTTTTCATCATTTCTATGCCCAAATAATGAATAAGAAATCCTTTATAAATGTTTGTTTTGTTATACTTATTTTTATATGTAATTGTAAATGTAATCAGTAGAAAAGCTTAAATAAGAGTTATATGTGAGAATATATTTAATGTCAAACAAGTCTATTCTGCAGTTTCCTAATAAAAAGCAGTTTATAATAACAATCCCAAAAGGATTGGTACTAGCTAAAGGATGGAAACAGGGGGATAGACTGGAATTTATAATAGATAATAAGGGAGAAATTATAATTAAAAAATCACGATGAAGGATATAATCATAAAACTGGATAATGTATGGAAGATTTACAAAATGGGTGAAGTAGAAGTGCCTGCTTTAAAGGGTATAAAGTTAGAGGTTAAAAAAGGCGGGTTTTTGGCAATAATGGGTGTATCTGGTTCGGGTAAGAGTACAGCCATGAATATGATAGGCTGCCTGGATGTTCCTACAAGAGGCAAGGTATTTTTGGAGGGAAAGGACATTTCAAAATTAGCTGAATCAGATTTAGCGCAGATAAGAGGTAAGAAGATTGGTTTTATTTTTCAGACGTTTAATTTAATTCCTACGCTTAGTGCATTAGAGAATGTGGCATTGCCAATGATATTTCAGAATATACCAAAAGAAGAAAGAGTTGAGAGAGCAACTAAATTATTGGGGATGGTTGATTTAGGAGATAGGATTAAACATAAGCCCAATGAATTAAGCGGAGGGCAACAACAAAGAGTAGCGATAGCAAGATCTTTAATTAATGATCCTGAGGTTATTTTGGCTGACGAGCCAACTGGAAATTTAGATTCTGAATCAGGCCATAAGGTTATTGATTTTTTGAAGGATTTGCATAAAAAGGAGAAGAAAACAATTGTTATGGTTACTCATGATGAAGATATAGCAAAACATGCACAAAGAATGGCGTATCTTCATGATGGGCAGATTGTTAAGGGAAGAAAACATTTTTAGAAAAACTATAATATGAGGTGTTAAAATGGATATGAAAAGAAAAATAATATTGGGTGTATTTGTATTAAGTTTGATATTGGGTAGTTTGAGTGTTTTTGGAAGGGGGGTTGTGTATTTCTATGTCATAAATGTAACGATGATTAATCATGAGCCAAATCCTGCGGAAGCTGGTAGGTATGTAACAGTGAGGTTTAAGATAGAGAATAGTGGTGGGGAGAATGCACAGGATGTAGTGATTGAGCTACTGCCCAGATACCCATTTTCATTAGATCCTGGTGAGAGTGCTGTTAAATATATTGGTAGTGTGCGGAGCAGGCAGTTAGGTGATATAGGGGTTATTACAGATTATAGGTTAAAGGTTGATGAGAATGCTCTTGAGGGAGATAATGAGATTGAGCTGAGATATAAGGTTAAGAATTATGCATGGACAAGATTAGAGCCTTTCTTTATTAATATAAGACCACACGATATCCTTCTTAGTATAGTGAGTGTTGATGCACCAAAGATGATTAAGCCTGGAGAGATAAGCAAGGTTGATATTAATCTGAAGAATCTTGCTTTGACATTTATCAAGGAAATCAAGGTAAAGCTAAATTTAGGCGGTGTTCCTCTTGCACCTATAGGATCAACAAACAGAAAGATAATAAAACAGATGGAAGCAGATTCAAATGCTACAGTAAGCTTTAATCTGATGGCTGAGCCTGATGCAGATTCTAAATTGTATAAGGTTCCTATTGAGATAGAGTTTTTAGACAGGCTGGGTACTGTTTACACTAAGAACGAGACTGTTGGTTTAATAATTGGGGCAGAGCCAGATTTGAGTGTTAGTATTGATAGCTCCCAAATCTATAGCAGCGGAGGAAGTGGCGAAGTAACAGTAAAGTTTGTCAATAAGGGAGTTACTGATATTAAATTCCTGAATGTAATATTAGGAAAGGGAGAGTACAAAATATTATCTCCAAAAGAGGTTTATGTTGGCAATATAGATTCTGATGACTATGAAACAGCTGACTTTAAGTTAGCTCTTAAAAAAGTAAAGGGGGAGGATGTTGTACTGCCTTTATTGGTGGATTATAAGGATGCTAATAACAATGAGTACAGTGAAGAGGTTGAGTTGCCGTTGCAACTCTATTCTACATCAGAGGCTAAATCAATGGGCTTGAAGAAAGGAAACAATAAGGTTGGAATCTTCATTGTAATAGTTATTGTAGTAGTTGGATTTTTCATTTATAGGAGATGGAAGAAAAAGAAAAAAGGCGAGAAAATTAGTGAGTCTTTTAAGGTTAGACTTCCTTTTTTTACGAGAAAATTAAAATAAATTTTCTCTAGTTAAGTAATTTTTCACTACACGAAAAAATTGCTTTGCAATTTTTTGTGTCCTAAAAATCTCAAATAGATTTTTATGACGTTCAAAATTATTAACTAAGAAGAAATAAGGTGATGCACATGCTGAAAGATTATTTTCTTTTTTCTTTTAATAATCTGAAATCCAGGAAATTAAGAAGCTGGCTGACTATGTTAGGTATATTCATAGGCATCGCTTCTGTTGTGGCGTTAATTGGTTTAGGGGAAGGCCTTAGAAATGCTATTAATGAGCAATTTGGTTTTCTTGGTTCAGATATTTTAAGTGTAACTGCAACAGGAGGGTTTGGTCCTCCGGGGACGGGTGTTGTTGACCCTTTGACGGATAAAGAACTAAATGTGATAAAAAATATCCAGGGCATTGATAATGCAGCAGGAAGGATTCTTGAGTCAGGAAAACTCGCTTTTAATAATAAAGTAGCATTTGGTTTTGCGGCAAGTATGCCTGATGGAGAAGACAGAGAGATGATGGAACATGTTTTTAATCTGGAGGTTGAAAAAGGAAGAGCTTTAGAGGATGGTGATAGCGGGGCTGTGTTCTTAGGTTACTCATTTTTGGAAGAAGATAATCCTTTTGGGAAGCCCATTTTGCCAGGGGCAAAGGTTGAGGTATTGGATGAAGAGTTTAAGGTAATTGGGATAATGGAGAAGAAAGGAAATTTCCAGTTAGATGGTATGGTACTTATGAATGAGGATGATCTTAGAGAGCTTGTAGGTAGAGCTGATAATGAGTATGATATAATTGCTGCAAGATTTGAGGATAATGCTGATGCTGCAAGGATAAAACTAGATGTTGAAAAGAAGCTGAGAAAGATAAGGGATGTTAAGGAGGGAGAAGAGGATTTTTCTGTTCAGACTCCTGAAGCTATACTGGAAACGGTTAATTCTACCATATTGGCTGTTCAGATATTTGTGTATATAATTGCAGGTATATCCCTTCTTGTTGGAGGGATTGGAATAATGAATACAATGTATACAGCAGTTGTTGAAAGAACAAAAGAGATTGGAATTATGAAATCAATAGGGGCTAGGAATTCTGCTGTGTTTACTCTGTTTTTTATTGAGTCAGGGTTATTAGGTAGTGTAGGTGGGATAATAGGTGCTACACTTGGTTTTTTATTAGCAAAGGGTGTTGCATTTATTGGAAGGCTTGCATTAGGCTCTGAACTTATATCTGCAGATATTGGTTTTGGGCTTTTTTTTGGGGCAGTATTGTTTTCGTTTGTAATAGGTTCGTTTTTTGGTACATTGCCTGCGTTTCAGGCTTCAAAACTTAATCCGGTTGATGCTTTGAGGTATAGTAAATGATATTGGACTTATTGAAATATTCAATTTCAAATTTGTGGAACAGGAAGATGAGAAGTTCCCTTACTATACTTTCTATCCTTATAGGGATAACTGCAATCTTTGCTTTAATAAGTTTTGGTCAAGGGATCAACAAATACATGAATGATTTTGCGCAGGAAATGGGATCAGATAAGGTAATGATGATGCCAGGTGGGGGTCTTGCAAGCTCCCCTGGATCAAGTAATATATTGTATACAGAGGATGATCTAGAGTTTCTCAAAAAAATCAAGGGTGTTGATGAAGCAACTGCAATGATGATTAACTCAGGCAAAATAAAATTCAAGGATTTCAAAGAAAAATATCCTTATGTCATGGGTCATTCTACAGAGAGCAGCGAAAAAAAATTAATAATGGAAATGTTTGCTGGAATAAAGATCATAGAAGGAAGGTCTTTAAAAAAAGGAGATGGACTAAAAGCAAATTTAGGGTATTCTTATACTATTCCAAATAGAATGTTTAAAAAAGCAATTTCTGTAGGAGATAAAATTGGAATAAATGATGTAAAAGTTGAAGTTGTAGGATTTTATGAAGAAATTGGAAATCCAGCAGATGATTCAAATGTTTATTTATCCAAAGAAGGATTCAAAGAAATATTTGAGACTGAGGATTATGAATATATGTATTTAAGAGTTGCTCCTAATCAAGATCCATCTGAGATAGCTGAAAAAATAAATGAAAAGTTCAGAAAACGCAGAGGCCAGAAAGAAGGAGAAGAAGATTTCACTGTCCAAACATTTGAAGATGTGATGGCAACCTTCACTACTATGATCATTATTCTAAACGGAGTATTAGTGATGATAGCTTTGATTTCTCTTGTTGTTGCTGCTGTCAATATAATGAACACAATGTATACTTCTGTACTTGAAAGGACTCGTGAGATAGGAGTAATGAAGGCTGTTGGTTCAAGGAATAGGCAGATACTTTATGTTTTTGTTATTGAGTCTGGTATATTGGGGTTAATTGGTGGTGTGTTAGGTGTTTTGGTGGGGTATGGCATTGCCAAGGTGGGTGAGTTTACAGCTAGGTCTGCTGGATTGTCTATGTTAAGGCCTTATTTTCCTCTTTGGTTGATTATTGGGTGTTTGATGTTTGCTTTTTTAGTAGGTGCTGGTTCTGGTTTACTGCCTGCGATACAAGCATCTAGGCAGAAGCCTGTTGATTCATTAAGGTACGAATGAAGTGAGTAACGCTAATGTCAAGGAAAATTATGTCACGAAGTGACACTAATCTGGCAGAAAAACGAAGTTTTTTAACACGAAGTGACAAACATTGTGTTATGGGTAATTAATTTTATAAATGAATGCCTTTTCTTATTTTCTTATGAGAAAAGACCTTACAGAAGGGAGTGTTACTAAAACTATATTGGTTACAGCTTGGCCTATGGTTTTAGCTTTGCTTTTGCATAGTGCTTTTAATATAGTTGATGCTATTTATGTTGGAAGGATTAGTGCAGAGGCGATTGCTGCTGTTTCACTTGCTTGGCCTATAATGTTCTTTATCTTTGCTATTGGTGGTGGTGTTGGGGTAGGGGCAACATCACTTATTGCAAGATATATTGGAGCTAAAGAGGCAGATAAGGCTGATAATGCTGCTGAGCATGCTTTACTAGCTGGGGGGGTTTTGGGAATTATATTTACTATTCTGGGGTTGATTTTTGGTAAAGGGTTGCTTGTTTTGATGGGTGCAGATTCTTTGGTTAAACTTTCTTTAAGTTATCTAAATGTAATTTTTCTTGGAACTGTATTCATGATGATCTTTACCATAGGGAATAATATCATCAGGGGAGAGGGAGATACAAAAACTTCTATGATTTTTATAAGTATAGCTACTGTTACCAATATTATTCTTGATCCTATCTTTATTTTTGTTCTTGGTATGGGTGTTAAAGGAGCTGCTATTGCAACTGTAATTTCTAATATTGTTGGTTGTGCTGCTGTGATTTATGGTTTTACTATGGGTAAATCATCTATAAAGATAAGGCCCAAGCATTTTAGGTTTGATTTTTCAATCATTAAGAAGATTTTCCAGATAGGTATTCCTGCTTCTTTATCGCAGATAAGTATGTCTATTAGTTTATTTGTTATGATGAGGATAGTCTCTTATTTTGGGCCTTTGGCTATTGCTGCTTTTGGTATTGTTTTTAGGTTAGATAGTATTGCTATTTTGCCTGCTTTGGGTTTGATGTTTGCTATTATACCCATAGTTGGGCAGAATGTTGGAGCTAAGAAGTTTGACAGGGCTGAGAAGACTGCTTACAAAGTAGCTACTATGGCTGCAATCTTTACAGGTATAGTTGGGTTAGTGTTTTTTGCTTTTCCTTCGATGTTTATTTCGATATTTAATACAAATCCTGATGTTATCAGGTATGGTTCTTTGTATTTAAGGATAGTTCCTTTGGTTTATGCCTTTATTGGAATTGGGATTTCAATTAATGGGGCATTTTTAGGTGCAGGAGATCCGATTCCTGCTTTGGTTACTACGCTTCTTAGGGTTATAGTTATAGTTATTCCTGTTGCTTTAATTTTGGCTTTTGTATTTGAGCTGGGTTTAATGGGTGTGTGGATAGCTGTTGCTGTTTCTATATTTATTTCTGGAACTACTTCGTTGCTTTGGTTTAGGACAGGAAGATGGAAGAAAGGGCATGTTAAGAAAGAGGAGATTCTTCAGTTAGGTTGATTCTTCTTCATACGCTTCAAATAATTATTCAATTTTATTTTAATATTTTTTTTTAATTTATTATTTATTTTCAATTGATTTAATTCTTTATCAATATCTATCTTAGGAACTTTAGTCAATGTTCCAATAAATTTTATGTTGGCTTTTTTCGCTTCTTCCTCAATTTTTTTAGCATACTTTGTATTAAACCTTCTTATTGAAGGGAATTTTGTAATTGCATTTGAACCAGCTTTTAGTAATAGATGGATTTCATCCAAATGAGTTAGCCAGGAGCCAGTTATTATTCCAATATCTGGAAATTCTTTTCTTGTTCTTTCTACCCATTCAACATAATAATCCATTGATGGCCCTTTCTTACCTTCAAATTTAGTATATTTTTGTGGTTTAAGCCTATAGAAAGTGATTCTGTCTATGTTATGTTTTTTTATGAATTTTTTTAATTCTTTAAAATCATCTAAAGTTTCTCCAAGGCCAATGATTATTGTTATGGCTTTTTTTAATCCAACTTTATCTGCTATCTTAAACATATACTCAATCTCTTTTAATGGTTTAGAAGGGCATAGTTTATCTCTTAATTTAGGAGTTATACATTCAACTGTCCCACAAATACCTTCTGTGTAAGGCTTAAACAATTTCATTTGTTTTTCATTTAAAATGCCAGTATTAAGCCATTGTTTTTGTTTTGTTATTTTGTAGATTGTTTTGATTATGTTCAGAAGTTCCTTATCTGTGTATGTATCACAGCCTCCTGAGATGAATTCTACTTTCCACCCACAAGCTTTACAGATGATTGCCTCTGCAAAGATTGAGGCTAAAGAACGCCTGTCTTTTTTAGGATCTTGATTTACATGTTTTCTACTGGATAGATAACAGAAAGCGCAGTCTCTTTTAGAGCAGTACCAACTTATGAAGATTGCTCTTTCGAATTGTGTTGGTTTCATGATGATAAAGAATTAACGAGTGTATAAAAAGTTTTTTACCTTCACCTTCCAAAACTTCTCCCAGGTCCTTTTCTAGGACCAAAACTTCCCCTTGGGCCTCTTCCGAAGCTTCTTCTTTGTGGGCCTCTTCCGGAACCGAACCTTCCTGGACCTCTTGAGAACCTTTGCTTTTCTCTCCATCTTATTGGAATCCTTTCTATTTGAGGTACCTGTTCTTTGGTTACTTCAATGTCGTTGTCCCTTTCGACTCTTGAGAAGTTTTCATAATCCCTTTGTGAAAGAAGACTTATGGCTTTTCCTTCCTTGCCTGCTCTTGCTGTCCTTCCTATCCTATGGATATAGTCTTTGCTGTCTCTGGGAATGTCATAATTGTAGATATGTGAAACATCCTTTATATCTAAGCCTCTGGAGGCAACATCAGTGCAGACAAGAACATGGGCTTTTGCACTATGGAATTTGTCCATTGTTCTTTCTCTCTTACCTTGAGCGAATCCACCATGGATAGCCTGGGCCTCTATTCCTGTAGATTTTAGGTTGTTTGTAACAAAATCTGTGGTTTTTCTCGAATTGCAGAAAACCATAACAAGGCCTGTATGCTCATTTTTTAATAAATGAACTAGTAAAGAGAACTTGATGTTATCCTGGACTTCATAAAAAACCTGTTTAAGCTTAGATGGATCAACATAGGTTGTTGCAGAAACCTTAATTGGACTGTTCATGTACTTACGGGAAAGATGAGTAATATCATCTGAGATTGTAGCTGAGAATAATAAGGTCTGCCTCTGTGAAGGGCACTGGCTTATTATTGCTTCGACATCCTCCTGAAATCCCATATCAAGCATCCTGTCTGCTTCATCTAGAACAAGTATCTTTACTTTGTCTAATTTTATGGTTCTTCTTTGGATATGATCTTTTAATCTTCCAGGCGTTCCGACTACTACGTCTGTTGTCCTGAGTGCGTCAATCTGCGGGTTAATTGAAACTCCGCCATAAACAGGAGCAATATTAAGGTGCTTGTATTTTGAGAATTTCAATAATGCCTTGGTAATCTGTACGGTTAATTCCCTTGTGGGTGTTAAGATTAAAGCCTGAATTCCTTTTCCTTTCTCACAATTCTGTATAATGCCTGAAGCAAATACAAGGGTCTTTCCTGAACCGGTTGCAGAACCAGCTATCAGGTCTTTTCCTTCTAAAACTAGGGGGATTGTCTTCTCCTGTATTTCGCTTGGGTCTTCAAAATTCTGTTCTCTAATTGCGTTTGCAATAGGCTCTATTATGCCTAGTTTTCTAAATTTCATATTATTTTTCCTCTTAAACTAATATACTCGAAACAAAATAATTTTATTTTGTATTAAGAAAAAGTATGATTCTTTTATGAATATGCTTTTTCTTTTTGGTCGTTTAGTTTATTTTCAATGTAAGAAGATAGGCTGCTGTTTATAAAGCTTTGTTTTTTATCTTATTTGGGTAGTTAAAGAGTAAGCCTCCGGGGAGAGTTGCACTCCCGACCTGCTGATTACGAATGCTGAGTTGTGGGAAGCCATAAATTTGCTATGCAAATTTAATTCCACTACTGTCAGCCGCAATAGCTACTATGCTACGGAGGCATGATAAGGTTAGAAACAATGGAGCTATTTAAGATTTTTCTCTAGCTCTTCTTTCGTCGTAAACTTCTTTTGGCATTCTGGGCATATAGGATATTTTTTGCTAGAACCTTCTTTCTTTACATAAGTACCTAGTATTTTCTTCATAAAGGTTTCTTCAATCTTATTGCCGCAGATTACACATTTCATAATTAGGTGTAAATTCTAATTTATTTATTAAGTTATTGGAATATTTTCTTTAATTTATTGAAAAGCTTTATTAATAAAAGCTGAACTTTATAGAGAATATAAAGAAAATCTGAACTAAAAGTCTAGATTTTCTGTATCTCAAACTTTTGGCTTACTCCAAAAGATTTAAGATGACGAGAATAGCTGTTATTCAGAAAGAGAAATGCAACCCAGCAGGGTGTGGAGGGCATCTTTGTATTAGGGTGTGCCCTGTAAACAAGATGGGTGAAGAATGCATAGTTAAAGGTAGTGATAACAAGCCAAGGATAAATGAAGAGTTATGTACTGGTTGTGGAATTTGCCCGCATAGGTGTCCTTTTGATGCTATCTCAATAATTAATCTTCCAGAAGAGCTTAACAAACCGCCAATTCACCAATATGGTGAGAATGGTTTCCATCTTTACAGCTTGCCAACTCCAATCTTTGGCAAGGTAGTTGGGGTTGTTGGTGTAAATGGAATTGGTAAGAGTACTGCGATAAAGATATTGGCTGGTGTGCTTGAGCCAAACTTGGGGGAATTGGATAGTAAAAAAACAGATTACAAGGAATTGATTGAATATTTTAAAGGAACAGAGGCGCAGGTGTTTTTTGAGAAGGTGAAGGAAAAGAAGATTAAGATTAGCTATAAACCTCAGCAGGTAGATTTGATTCCTAAGAAAGTAAAGGGGAAGGTTAGGGGGTTATTAAAGAAGGTTGATGAGAAAAAAGAGTTAGATAAAATAGCAAAGCAGCTGGAAATAGAGAATATTCTGGATAATGATATATCCAAGATTTCTGGTGGTGAATTGCAGAGAGTTGCTATAGCTGCAACTGTATTGAAAAAGGCTGATTTGTATATTTTTGATGAGCCTAGTTCTTATCTTGATATTAAACAAAGATTGAAGATAGCTGGATTCATAAAGTCACTAGCTAATGAAAAAACATCCATCATAGTAATTGAGCACGATTTAATTGTAATGGATTATATGGCAGATTTGATACACATTATGTATGGTAAGGGAGGATGTTATGGTATTGTTTCTCAACTCAAAGCTGCAAAAGCAGGCATAAATGCTTATCTTGAGGGTTATATAAAGGAAGATAATGTAAGGTTTAGAGACCATAAGATTAAATTTGAGGTGAGGCCTCCGATAAAGAAAGGAAAAGAGAATATATTAACAGAATGGCCAGTTATGGATAAGAAATTAGGAAAATTTAATCTATCTACAACAGAAGGAAGTATAAATAAACACGAAATCATTGGTATTATAGGAGAAAACGGCATTGGAAAAACCTCTTTTGTTAAATTATTAGCTGGAGTTGAAAAGCCAGACAGGGGTAAGATTGAAAGTAAGGTTGTTGTTTCTTACAAACCCCAAACTTTAGAAGCAGATTCTAATGAATTGGTTGTTAATGTGTTGCAAGATGCAATTAAAAAACATAGTAAGGATATAATCAATCCTTTGAATATAAAAGAATTGTATATGAAAAAACTTAATGAGTTGAGTGGTGGAGAATTACAAAGAGTTAGTATTGCTTTGGCTTTAAGTAAGAAATGCAATTTATGCTTATTAGATGAGCCCTCTGCTTACCTTGATGTTGAGCAAAGATTAGTAGTTTCAAAAGTAATAAAAAACATTGCAGAAACAAAAGGCAGTTCTGTTTTAGTGGTTGACCATGATTTATTATTTATTGATTATCTAAGTAATAGATTGATTGTTTTTGAAGGAGAGCCTGCTATTAAAGGTGTTGAGAAAGGCCCTTTCAGCATGGAAGAAGGTATGAATTCTTTGTTAAAGGATGTTGAGATTACTCTTCGCAGGGATGAAGAAAGTGGTAGGCCAAGAATAAATAAGCCCGGTTCTGTAAAAGATAGAGAGCAGAAAAATAAAGATAAGTATTATTACGGTTAAGCTTTACCTTTACTTTCTCCAGTAACAACTCCACCTGCAATTAAATGTGCAACTCTTATTGGTTCTGGTATTAAACTTCTTGTGCAAGTTAATTTAAGAATTTGTTTTGCTTTTGCTAAGGTAATGCCTTTCCTTTGTATGTAGATTTTGCCTACTTTCTCTACAGTGCCTGCTTTTTGTATTAGTTTGTATTTTTTATGTTTGTTTATTTTCTTTAATGTTTGTTCTATTTTTTTGAAATCAGGGTATTTTCTTATTACAACAATAACTGGAATTTTTGTTTTTTTGTTTAATTCATTAATATCAATAACATTAAAGCCACCTAATGCTATGCCATTAATCATTATGCATCTTAGTTGTGGTTTAAATTTTGAGCTGTTTATCATTTGGATGAGTTTTTTTGTAGAATTATCGCCGTCTATGGCTACTTTTGTTGTTAAGATACCGTCTAATAAAGTTCCTCCCCTAAATATTGTTCCTACAACTAGAATATTGCCTTTTGTAAACTTCTTAAAAGGCGAATCGTCAATTCCTATTATGCGTATTTCTCTCTTATACATTTTAATGCAGCCTGTAAAGTCCTTCAGCACACATAAGAACAGCTATGATTAAAGGGGTATTTGAGGCAATTACTTGTGGGATATATGCTTTAATGAAATAAGAAGCTGCGATAATAATAAACAATAAAGGAACTCCAATACCTATTATTTTGTTTCCATCGCTTGAGAGATTTCTGATAAGAGCGTATGCTTCATGAGCAATGAAGATTAATATTCCAATCATAATCAAATCAAAACCAAATAGGGTGCTAGAAACAATATTAAAATGGAATAGGCCAATAAAAATACCTAGAAGAATGATTATTATGCCTGTGATTCTAGCGAAAACCATTTTAATCTAAGTATATCTTTAATCCATAACGCTTAAATATAAAACATTTATCCTACTATATAAAATGTGTGGCATAGTTGGATATATCGGTAATAGAAAAGCAGCTCCAATATTAATTAAAGGCCTAAAAAGCTTGGAATATAGGGGCTATGATTCTGCTGGAATATGCACTATAAATAATAAAGAAACACTATCAAAAAAAGATATTGGTAAGATAGAAGAGATTGATAAAAAAATTAGTTTAGTTGATTTGGAAGGAAATATTGGAATTTCACACTGTAGATGGGCCACACATGGTCCTGTTACAAAAGAAAATGCTCACCCACACACAGATTGTTCTGGAAAGATAAGTATTGTTCATAATGGCATAATTGAAAATTATAATGAATTAAAAAAAGAATTAGAGAAAAAAGGCCATAAATTCAGCTCAGAAACAGATACTGAGATAATTGCGCATTTGATTGAAGAAAATTATAATGGTGACTTAAAGGATGCTGTGTTAAAAGCACTAAAAAAGTTAGAAGGCTCTTACGCATTAGGCATTATTCATTCTGACCATAATGAATTAATTGCAGCAAGGAATGAAAGCCCTTTAATCATTGGTACTGGAAAAAATGAAAATTTCATATCCTCTGATGTTCCTGCTATTTTAGAGCATACAAAAAATGTGGTATATTTGGAAAATGAAAGGATTGCTGTGTTAAAGAAATATAAGGTTGAAATTTTTGATTTGGATGGCAATAAAAAAGAGTTAAAAACAGAACAGATAGAATGGAATGCAGAGCAAGCAAAGAAACAGGGTTTTAAACATTTTATGTTAAAAGAGATTTTTGAACAACCCCGGGCTATAACTGAAACAATTAGTGGAAGAGTAGAGGATTCTGATATTTTAATTAAAGATGAAATTGGTTTAAGTGAAAATGAAATTAAGAATATTAAAAGAATAATAATTGTTGCTTGTGGAACTTCGTGGCACGCTGGTTTAGTCGGGGAGTTTATGCTGGAAGAATTGGTGGATATACCTGTGGAGGTAGAGTATGCTTCTGAGTTTAGGTATAGGGATCCTATTGTTGATAAAGATACATTAGTAATTGCGATTTCACAAAGTGGGGAAACTGCAGATACATTAGCTGCTTTAAGGGAAGCAAAGAAAAAAGGAGCTAAGATAATTTCTATTGTTAATGTCAAAGGAAGTTCTATAACTCGTGAGTCGGATAGTGTAATTTATACACATGCGGGGCCTGAGATAGGGGTTGCTTCAACTAAGGCTTTTACTTCGCAATTAGTTATTTTGTATTTAATTACTGTTTATTTTGGTAAGGTTAAAGGATTATTGCCAGAAGAGCAGATAAGGAATAGGGTAAGGGATTTAAGGAAATTACCTTTGCAGATTCAATCTGTTTTGGGGGAGAATGATTATATTAAGCTGCATGCAGAGAAATTTTATGAAAAAAGAAATGCTTTGTATTTAGGAAGAGGGATTAATTATCCTATCGCTTTGGAGGGTGCTTTAAAGTTGAAAGAGATTTCTTATATACATGCAGAGGGCTACCCTGCTGCTGAGATGAAGCATGGTCCTATAGCATTGATAGACAAAGAGATGCCAGTTGTGTTTATTGCTACTAAAGATGATAGGACTTATAAAAAGGTGTTAAGCAATATAGAAGAGGTTAAGTCAAGAGGAGGTATTGTTATAGCTATTGAAACTAAAGGTGATGATGAAGTTAAGAAAATAGTTGACCATAATCTATACATACCAAAAAATTCTTATATTCTAACTCCTATATTGGCTGTTATTCCCTTGCAATTATTGGCTTATCATATTGCTGATTTAAAGGGTTGTGATATAGATAAGCCAAGGAATTTAGCAAAATCGGTGACTGTAGAATGAAATTCAGAAAAGCAACAGCAAGAGATGCAATAGGGATAGCTACTGTGCTAAAAGAATGTTATAATATAGATTCTATTAAGGAAGGTGTTGGTGTTTTTAGGGAAGAGGTTTTGAAGAAGTATAACTATATTGTAGCAGATGATGAAGGAAGGATTGCTGGAATTGTAACGTGGCAGATGCATGGGTTGCCTAAACATCAGTTATGTGAATTAGACAGGATTGCTGTTCTGAAAGAATATAGAGGCAAAGGATTAGGAAGGGCTTTGTTTAATGCTCTGGTTAAAGCTGCTAAGGATGAATATAAGAAACATGGCTCTAAGTTAAGAAAATTGTATATTTTAACGCACGCTGACAATAAGAAAGCACAGGCATTCTATAAGAAGCTTGGTTGTAAACATGAAACAACTTTGAAAAATCATTATTATAAAGGAAAGGATGAGTTTGTGTTTTCTAAATTCTTTAAAAATTAGTTTCTAATTTTTAATGGGATCAGAAATTTTTAATTTCCGACCCTTCTAACAAAACTCAAAAACCCAGTATGCACTGTTTGTGTTGTAATTGGCCTTACTTTTCTTTCTTCAATTTCCCATTCTCTTTGTATTAATTCTATTGTTTTAATATGAATAAAATCTTTATCTTTATTTATAGTATTAACAAAATCTGTTACCTGTGGAATTGTCGGTGAGTAAGAAACTAAAAAACCGCCTGTTTTTAATGCTTTTTTTGCTGAGTTTATTGCTTTCCATGGCTCTGGTAGGTCCAATGTGAGCAAATCAATGTCTTTTTCATCAATTCCTTTGTAGATGTCTTTATTTTTTATTTTTAAGTTCTTTAAACCTAATAATTCTTTGTTCTTCTCAACAATCTTAATAAAATCTTCCCTTATTTCGTATGTTGTGACTTCTTTGCAGATATTTGCTAAGAAACAAGCTAGAGCACCAGAACCTGCGCCTGCATCAACAACTTTAGAGTTTTTGTTTATTCCTGTTTCTGCTATTATTATTCCAATATCTTTTCTTGTTATTATTTGAGGGGCTCTTTTTATTTTTTTGTAGGTATCTATAAAGGAAGGAGAGAATATTGTTAGTTCTTTGTTCGTGTTGGTTTTTATTATAGAACCATCTTTTTTTGTTAAGTCTTTTGCTTTGACAAGGCCAAACTGGCAATGAAAATCTTTAGATGTATCCCTTATATAAAATTCCTTTCCTTCTTTAGTTATTAAGATTTTTTGTATCATAGTAAAAATGGGCCTGGAAGGATTTGAACCCTCGACCTTCAGCTTAGAAGGCTTACGGAGCATTGCTTTGCCGCTCTATCCAAGCTGAGCTACAGGCCCATTAACTTATAGAATGAGTAATTTATTTATAAATTTATTGTAAGTCTACTGTAAAGGCATCTGGTCTAATGATTCAACTTTCTGGGTGCATTCTTTTTTCTTCTCCCAGTAAACCCAACATTCCTTACCGAATTGTTCCCATTTCAAGCAGTCTTCACAACATCCTGGAATTTCCATAATAAATGTAAGAGAAGACTAAGTATAAAAATTTTACGGTAAAAACTTCTCAGGATGTTTTATCTTATTTGGCAGATACTTTTCTAAAACGTAGTTAAGCCCCCATTTAGCTAAGGCCTGCTGTTCTGCTCTTGCTTTCATCTCATACATCTGTT
>SDBT01006252.1_pt1 | contig 19822 bp, 14 predicted proteins | sample 2277101 | NCBI WGS metagenome assembly SDBT01 (sample SAMN10404973, study PRJNA504765) | marine sediment metagenome | isolation source: marine sediment core GS10_PC15, 103 cmbsf | place: Arctic Ocean: Southern Knipovich Ridge | collected 2010 | reverse complement strand
GCATGTAAGTATGTAAGTATGTAAGCATGTAAGTGTGTGGATTGGGATGTTTTCATGATGCTTCCTTCTTCTTCTTTGATTCTTTCGGTGGCGCTTGGGCTTCGGGGAGTTGGCAGCGGTCGTCTTTGCTGTAGACGATGCGGCCGTTGACCAAGGTCAACTGGACCTCGTGCTCCTGGTTAAGGATCACCAGATCGGCGCGCTTGCCGGGCTTGAGCCTGCCGCGGTCATGCAGACCGACGCTCTGCGCCGCGTTGAGGGTAAAGCAGGCCGCGACCTCCTCCTGGCTCAGGTAGGTGTGCTTCAGCATGTTCCGGTAATTCTGGTCGAGGAAATTGGCCGAGCCGGCGATGGTCCCGCTCTCGAGAGTCACGCGGCCTTTTTTGACAATGATGACGCGGTCGCCCAGGTGATAGCGGCCATCGGGAAGGCCCGCCGCCTCGGTCGAGTTGCTGATGGCTATTAGCTTGTCCTTTGCTTTGCAGCGGCAGGCCAGATCGAGCATACCCCAGTGACTATGCACACCGTCGGGAATCAGCTCGACCCACACCCGGTCGTCGAGCAGCGCAATCGCGGCCAGCCCGACTTTGCGCTGCTGCAGCGGCTCCATGCCGTTATACAGGTGCAGGCAACGGCTGGCCCCGGCCTCGATCGCGCTTATTACCTGCTGATACCCGGCCACCGTATGGCCCATGCAGGGCACAATATCATGTTCGCACAGCAGTTCGCTGAGTTTTACCGCGTGCTCGAGCTCGGGCGCGAAGGTGAAAATCTTTATCTTGCCGCGGCCGGCCTGGATGATCTCACGGGTCTTGCCCAGGTCAATCGGCGCGAGATATTCTTCCTGGTGGGCGCCGCGTTTCTCGACACTGATAAACGGGCCGTCAATGTGCAATCCGGCGGGAATCGCGCCAGGCAAGCTATCATCGTCAACCCGGGCCTCGAGCGCTTCGACCACCGCCAGCAAATGGTCATGCGGACTCGAATGCGTGGTCGGCACGAAGGAGGTAACACCATGCGCGGCCAAGGCCTCGGACATTTCATCGAGGTCCGGATTGCTGGCCGCGTGCATGCTGTCAAAGCGCGCGGCCCCGGAAATATGCGTATCAATGAAGCCCGGCAGCGCGTAGCAGTCCGGCATCTCGAAAAGATCGTAATTCTCCGGGTGCACGAAGGCCGAATAGCCCCCGAGCGCCAGGATACACCCGTCCCGGATAACAATCGCGGCGTTGTTGATCCGGGTCGTCGGTGTCAGGCAATAATCCAGTTGGAGCAGCAACGATTCTTTCATCTTCTAATCGCCCTCGTCATCATAATCGCGAAAAATCGGCGCCGTTTTACCAAAGATGCTCATTCCGGTGGCGCCCGTGAACTCAATTGGTCTTAAGATAGTCAGGGCGCCGGGATTGTCAATCCGCGAATTATGCCGATTACGCACATTTCCAGGAGGCGTCCTGACCTGCTGAATGGACGCGCAGGACTAAATCGGTGGAATCTGCGGATCATGAATTAGGTCTTTTCCGGTTTCCCTTTGTCCGGAGCTTTGTCCGGAGCTTTGTCGCTTGGTTCCTCGCTCCGGCTATTCGCGGGTGCAGAGGAAGATGGTGACGGCGGCAAAGCGGTGGCCGCGGCCGTCTTTGGGCTTGTAGGCGGCCAGGGCCAGCTTGGCGCCGGGGCCTCGGTACTTGTTATTGGCGGCGTCGCCGTACCAGAATAATTCGAAGGTGGTGATGGCCAGGCCGGCCCGGCCGTGGACGGTGGCGTAGTCGCCGCTCATGCCGCTGGCGCTAAAACCGGGGCGCCAAGCCTTGAGTTTGCCGGTGTAGAAGCGCCGGAGTTGGTCTTTGGCGCCGCGCAGCTCCATGCCGGTGATCTCCAGGATGATGGTTTTGTGAGCATCGATGCCGTAGTAATGGGCGCCGCCATCGGTGGTTTCACTGAGGACCCTGGCGTCCTCGGGACCACCGAATTCCTGGAGTTGGTTCCAGCGTTCGCGTACCCGCGCGAGCGCCGCCTCGGTGGAAAAGCTCGAGCGGTACAGCAGTGCCAGCACGAGGACCGCCGCGCCCAGCACGACCGCGGCGATTATTTTGACCTGTAATTTCCGGCGTTTTGCCATAACGTGGGAGCTTGCCACCATGCCGCGATTCCTTTTCGGGTTAAAATATAGCACGCCGCCGGCTGGGATACAACGCTGGCCATGCGCCCCGGTAAATTCGGAAATGGGTTGCCATCCCGGCGGGAGCGGGGTATTCTATTGCTTTGGCAAAAATCCCAAGCCAGGAAAATACCATGGCAACAACCGAGACCGTGCGGGCGGGCGCGAAACACCAGTTCGGCGCCTTCGGCGGGGTTTTTACGCCCTCGATTCTGACCATCTTCGGCCTGATTATGTTCATGCGGGCCAACTACGTGGTCGGCAACGCCGGGGTGCTTCAAAGCCTGCTGATCCTGGCCCTGGCCTGCGGGATTACCTTCCTGACGGGCCTGAGCATTGCGGCCATCTCGAGCAACACCCCGGTGAAGGGCGGCGGGGCGTACTTTTTGATTTCGCGGGTCTTAGGGCCGGGTTTCGGCACGGCCATCGGCATCGCGCTGTTTCTGGCCCAGGCGCTGTCGGTGCCGTTTTACATCCTGGGTTTTGTCGAGGCGCTGACGGATACCAAGCAGATTGCGGAGATCTTCCCGAATATCAAGGACTACTATCTGATGATCACGCTGGCGGTGCTGGTCGTCCTGTTCGCACTGGCCTGGATCGGGGCGAAATGGGTCATCAAGGTGCAGTATGTGATTTTGGGGCTTCTGGCGTGCGCGATTGTGGTATTTCTGGTGGGCGCCGGGCAGCGTTTCGAGCTGACTCGGTTCTGGATCAATCTGGACAGCCGCTACACCGAGGGTAATAACCTGTGGACCATGTTTGCCATCTACTTCCCGGCGGTGACCGGGATCATGGCGGGGGTAAACATGTCCGGCGACCTGAAAAACCCGGCCAAGGCGCTCCCGCTCGGCACCTTGGCGGCGATCGTGTTAAGCTACTTCGTCTACAGCATTCAGATTATTCTCTGCGGCGGCATGGCGACCCACCAGCAGTTAGTTGACGAGCCCTATCTGCTACTGGTGCGCCACGCCATTTTCGGCCTGGGCTGGCTGGTGGCCGCGGGCGTGTTCTGCGCCACGATCTCAAGCGCCATCGGCAGCAACCTGGGCGCGCCACGCGTGCTCCAGGCCGTGGGCCGCGACGGCGTCTTGAAACTGCTTACGCCCTTCGGCAAAGGCACGGCCAAGGGCGATGAACCCCGCCGCGCCTTGATTCTGACTTTTTTCATCAGCTTCGTCACGCTCCTGTTCGCCGGCCGTTTCGGGCGCCAAGGCTTGAACATGGTGGCAGGGGTAGTGACCATGGTCTTCCTGTATACCTACGGCATGACCAATCTGGCGGCTTTTGTCGAATCCCGGGGTGCAAATCCTTCTTTCCGGCCGCGGTTTCGCTATTTTCACTGGCTGACGGCGCTGGTTGGGGGCGTGGCCTGCGTCTGGGCCGCCTTCATGATCAATCCTCTGGCCGCGGCCCTGGCCTTGCTATTCATTTTCGGGCTCTTCCATATCGTGCGCAGCAAGGAAATGTCCGCCGCCTATGGCGATGCCCGGCGTGGCTTCATTTACTCGCAGGTGAGCAACAGCCTGCTCAAGCTGGCCGCCATGCCCGCCCATCCCAAGAACTGGCGCCCGACCATCCTGGTCCTCTCGAGCCGGCCGCACCAGCACCTGGCCCTGATCGGCTATGCCCGGTGGCTCGGCCAGCAGAGCGGCATCGTCTCACTGGTCTATGTGCTCGAGGGCAGCCTCGACGAGTTGCAAGTCCAACGCCAGCAGGAGGAATTGCGCCTGGCCAGGCTGGTGACCGACAACGACTTGAGTATCTTTCCCGAAGTCATTGTGATGAACGACTTCGACCGCGAGTTCAACGTCTTTCTCCAGGCCTATTCCATCGGCCCCATCAAGCCGAACGTCGTGCTGCTGGGCTGGCCCCAGAAAGAAGAGCGCCTGGCCCCCTACTACGAACACGTGCGCACCATCCAGAAGCTCGGCAAAAGCTTGGTTATTTTCATTGATCACGGCACCCCGGTTGTCTCCCGCGAGAAACGGATTGACTGCTGGTGGCGCGGCCAGCGGAACGGTTCGCTCATGGTCGTGTTGGCGCACCTGCTGATGCTCAACTCCGAGTGGAGCCGCACCAAGTTGCGCCTCCTCCGGCAGGTCAACTTGGAAGATAAGGTCAGCGACGCCCGCGCCGAGCTCGAGAACATCGTCAGCGCCGCCCGCATTACGGCCGAGATCTGTATCCCGGTCTCGCAAAAACCGTTCCCCGAAGTCCTGCGTCAGCATTCCGCCGATGCCACCTTGATCCTGCTCGGCCTCAGCCCGCCCCGGCCGGACTTTCAGGAGGCCGCCCACGAGAACACCGAGATAATGCTCGATAACATGCCCTCGACCATGCTGGTCTACTCCAGCGGCGACGCCGACCTACAGGCCTGAATCCCGAATACGTCCCGGCCCCGGGCGGATGCCCGAGCACTCCCACATTACAAGAGCTTCAGCTTGTTTCCGTGTTTGTAGTTGCCGCTTCGCTCTCGCCTGGCGGCTCGCATAGGCCCTGCGGGCCGTCTCAAGCTTTAGCTTGCTGAGCCATACAGCCATTCAGCAGAGCCAAGGAATCGCGGGATGGTACCCGTTCCCACATTAAAAGAGCTTTAGCTTGCTTCCGTGTTTGTAGTTCAAGCTTCAGCTTGCTCAGCTATCCAGGAACCTCGGGGGAGCAAACTAAAGTTTGAACTCCAACAGGAATCGCGGGATGGTACCCGCTCCCACATTAAAAGAGCTTCAGCTTGCTTCCGTGTTTGTAGTTGCCGCTTCGCTCTCGCCTGGCGGCTCGCATAGGCCCTTCGGGCCGTCTCAAGCTTTAGCTTGTCCGATGACGCCCGCGGCTTTGAAGAACAAACTGAAGTTTGAACTACGAACGATTCTTCAGGGGCAAACTGAAGTTTCTGTTACGAAGCAGGATGCGGGCGGGCGGATGGACGCGGGGCGGGGGTTATTCCACGATGAGGACGCGGAAGCCGAAATTAACCAGTCGGCTGGATGGTTCGCGGCGGAGGCGGTTATCGAGTGTGATGTATTGGGGCTGGTAGGTGCTCCATGAGGCGCCGCGGAGTTGGGTGCCGGTGTCGCCGGCCACGAAGGTCCATTCGTAGACATTGCCGCCGACGCCGTAGAGCCCCCATTCGTTCTCGCCGGCGTCCTCGACGGGGCAGCTCACGGCGAAACCGTCGTCGTATCCCTCGATCACGTCCCATTCAGGGAAGGCGCGTTTGGCGGCTTCGTCGCCGTAATTGCCGCGGGTTGGGGGCCATTTATCGCCCCAGGGATATTCCCGAAGCACCCCGCAGGAGGCGTAGGCGGTCCAGTCATTATGACTTGGCAGGCGGAAAATGTATTTCTCGCTGACGCCGGCCTCGGTGGCCTGTTCGCGGAGCCAGGCGCAGAAGTCCATGGCGTCGTTGTAGCCGACCATCACCACGGGCTGGCGGTCGCCGTTGAGCGAGTGGCCCTCGAACTCCCCGCTGTCATGCTCGGGGCGGAACCGGCGGAATTCGCCATTGGCGATCGTATATTTCCCGGCCCAGAGCTGAAGTTCCGCGAGCCAGACAAATTTCATGCCCAGTACCGGGTCCTGCCAGTTTTCGCCTTGCTTTGGGTCCTTGGCCTGGGCCATATGTTCGAGTCTCCTACCGGTCCCGAAGGACCAGGATTGCGGGCGTGAATCCGGCTAATAAAATAGGCGTCATCGAGCTGATTTCCAGGCCGCGGGCCGAAAAAAACCGGGGTTTTGCCGAAATTTTTTCATTTAGGCCTTATCAAAACGGCAAAAGGCCGTTATAGTATTTGTTTATCGGTCAGGTGTTGCCGGCGCAGGGAGAGTGCCCGCAAACTCCGGCCGGCGGATAGAAGTAGTTTATGTTTGTTCTGTTACAGATTCTGAAAATGGGCGGTCCGGTGACTTGGATAATCCTTGCGCTGGGTCTGATCGCCCTTATTATTATGATCGAACGCTTTCTTAATCTGCGCCGCTCCCAGATTGACGTCCAGGATTTCCTGCCCGGCATAATCAACACCTTGCGCAGCCAGAACATCAAGGAGGCGGTGACCATCTGCGATGAAGCGCCCGGGCCGGCGGCCCACGTCGTGCGCCAGGCGATCATGCACTCCCAGGACGGCAAGAACGAGATGTACCGGGCGACCCAGGAAGCGTGCCTCTCGGAACTGCCGCGGCTGGAACGCAACATGAAACTGCTGCTGACCATCGTCCACGCCGCGCCGCTCCTGGGTCTGCTGGGCACCGTGATCGGCTTGATTACCATCTTTTATTCCGTTGACCGGTCCGAGCCAGCCACTTTCTCCTCGCTCAAGGAGATGGCCCCGGCCATCTGGACTGCCCTGATCAGTTCCGCCGCCGGGCTGATCGTGGCTATTCCCGCCTATCTCACTTATAGCCTCTTGCGCCAGCAGATCGACAATATCCTCATCGAAATGGAAAAGTCGGCCGTCGAGATTATCTACTTCTTAAGCGAGCACCCCGCGGAACGCCCCGTCGAAGAATTTGTCCCGCCGGTGGCTGAAGAGCCCGCAGAGCCCGCGTCGATACCGGCAGAACTTCTACTTGAAGGGCCGACCCATGAAGGGGCAGACGGATAAAGCCATCACCGCGGCCCGGATTTTCACCAGCCGCCTTCCCGTCAGCGCTGGCAGCGGTTTGATCGTCGCTCCCGTGTGTGACGTACTTATTCTACTGATGATCTTTTTTGTCATGGGCAGCAGCCTGCTTTATCTGCCCGGCGTCGGCATCACTCTGCCGCAGGTTGACGAGCCGAGTTACGACACGGTGGACAGGAAGCTGGTGATCACCATGACCAGCAAAGATGATATCTTCTTCAACAACCAGCCGGTCCGCGGCATCCACGGGTTGAACAGCCAGTTGGAAAAAGAGTTCCCAGACCATAAGCCCCGGAAGCGTCTGCCCGTGATTATCCTCTACGCCGATAAGGATAAGGTGACGTTGCAGGACATCGCCCGCATCATGGCTCTCTGCAGCAAATACAGGACCCGGCTGTTCATTGCCACCGAGGAGCGCAAACCATAAGTGACTATGGCCGCCCACGCCCCGAATCATCGCCGCAGGACACTGCGGGATTATACCATTGCCGTGCTTACGACGCTGCTAATTGCGGCGTTCGTGTACCTGGGTTTCCGGGCACCGGCAGGATCCCTGCCGCCGGATGAGCTTGCCGAACCGAAGGGCAAAGGCCAGACGATGATGCTGCCGCTGAACAAGGCGTTGAGACCAAGATCAATGGATACTCTGGTGGACTTCCTCGTGGTGATGGACCCCACCATCATACCTCATCCCAGCGACATCAATCCCCTGTTGCAAGGCCATGACGTTGGCTACAACCCGCGGCACGGTGAGTTCCGGCGCCGCCGGCAGCCGCTGGCGCCCGTCCAAAGCAATGCGCCGGACGCGCCCAACTACAAGTTCACCCCCCGCCCGGCAGTTCGGCCTGTCATCGACTTGGCGGGTCTGTTTGACCAGGCGGAGCGGACAAGCCCTGCCGCCGCGGCCCCAACGCCGCCGCTCCCCCCCATCAAGCCCGGCATCTACTGGGTTGACGAAAGCGGCAAGGTGCTGAAAGACCTGCCGGCTCTGTCCGTCGGCTCGATCAAGGCCAGCAAGTTGATTGCCCGCGGGCCGACGGAACTGGAATGTGTGCCGCCGCCGCTTCAGGCTCAGGCCGGGGCAGATTTGGGTTTCGGTCGCCGGCTGGCGCGGCTGCGACTGTTGCGAAGCTGCGGCAATCGTGAGCTTGACCAGGCCGCCTTGCGCCATTTGCGCGGCTATCTATCGAGGCTGGCGGCCCGGCCCTATGACCAGGCCCGCCAAGCCTTCCTCGCCAAGCCGCGGGTTGTCCGCGTCCATTGGGAACAGCTCCCTGGAATCAAGTACCAGCCGGATTACCGGCCGGATTCGTTTGAACGACTGCGAAGCACTCCGAATCTCGAGGCGCCTTGAAGTGATTGCTGTCCGCATAGATGTCTTTTTCGCCCTGCTCATTTGCCTAAGTGTGCTGGTGGTGGCCCTGCTGTGGGCGCGGCAGCTTTGGCTGAGCATCTCCCGGAATTGGGAATTGTCCGAAGAGCAGATCAGCCATTGTCCCAACTGCCAATACACTTTTTTCATCAAGCCGCGGCAAACCCTGACCATCTGCCCTGCCTGCAGGCAGCGTGTCCGAATCCGCACGGCCAAGGCCACCAAACACCTAAGATACTAGATGGGCGCACCCGCAGAACAACTCCTGATTCTTGACTTCGGCTCTCAGTACACCCAGCTTATCGCCCGGCGCATCCGCGAATTTCATATCTACTCGCAGATCATCCCGCACACCTCCAGCGCCGCCGAACTGCGCGCGCTGCAACCCGCGGGCATTATCCTCAGCGGCGGGCCCGCCAGCGTCTATGACCAAGATGCGCCCCAATGCGATCCGGGCATCTTTGAGCTGGGGGTGCCGGTTCTCGGCATCTGTTACGGGCTGCAGCTTTGCCTGCAGCGCCTGGGCGGCAAGGTTGACCGCTCGCCCCAGCGCGAGTTCGGCCATGCCGAGCTCACCGTAACTGCGCCCAGCGGCATCTTTGCCGGGCTCGCCCCCCGGCAGAACGTCTGGATGAGCCACGGCGATAAGGTGCTCGAAATGCCTCCCGGCTTCGTCTCGCTGGCGCGCACGGTGAACTGCGAATACGCCGCCGTGGCGAATTCCCAGAAGAAACTCTACGGTTTGCAGTTCCATCCGGAAGTGGTCCATACCGAGCATGGGAAGGAGATGCTGCGGAACTTCTGTCTGGGTATCTGCGGCTGCAAGGGTGAATGGACCATGGAATCTTTCATCGAGCGCAGCGTCGGCGACATCCGCAGCCGCGTGGGCGGCGGCCGGGTCATTCTCGGGTTGAGCGGCGGGGTGGACTCGTCGGTGGCGGCGGCCCTGCTACACCAGGCCATCGGCGGCCAACTCGTCAACATCTTCGTCAACAACGGACTCTTGCGCCTGGGCGAAGCCGACGCCGTGCAGCAGGTCTTCCGCGAAACTTTCCGCCTCAATCTGGATTATGTTGACGCCAGCGAGCGTTTTCTGACGAAACTGGACGGGGTCGCCGACCCCGAGACCAAACGCAAGATCATCGGCCACGAGTTTGTCAAGGTTTTCGAGGAAGAGGCGGCCAAATTCCCCGACGCGCGCTTTCTCGGCCAGGGCACCACCTACCCGGACGTCATCGAGTCCGTGCCCATCGGCGGCAATCCCAGCGCCCTGATCAAGAGCCACCACAATGTCGGTGGGCTGCCGGAACACATGCAGCTTGAACTCATCGAACCGTTGCGGGAATTATTCAAAGACGAGGTGCGCGAGGTCGGCGAAAAGCTGGGACTGCCCAAGGAGGTGGTCTGGCGCCAGCCATTCCCCGGGCCGGGCCTGGCCGTCCGGATGGTCGGCGAAATCACCCGCGAACGCCTCGAGGTGCTGCAATGTGCCGACTGGATTGTGGTCGAGGAGATGAAGAATTCCGGCTATTACTACAAGCTGTGGCAGGCCTTCTGCGTGCTGCTGCCGGTGCGCAGCGTCGGGGTGATGGGCGATGCGCGCACCTACGAGAACGCCGTGGTGCTGCGGATCGTCGAAAGCGAGGACGGCATGACCGCCGACTGGGCGAAGCTCCCCTATGAGCTCCTCGGCCACATCTCGAACCGCATCATCAACGAGGTCCGCGGCGTCAACCGGGTCTGCTACGACATCAGCTCCAAACCGCCCGGCACCATCGAGTGGGAATAAGCTCCGCGCGACTTTTTTGCCTCCGTTACGTTGTATTCTGCGGGTGAAGATGTTATGGATGAACAGCAATTGCACGCGGTGACCGGCGCCTTTGGCTATTCGGGAAAGTACATCGCCCAACGCCTGCTTGAGGCCGGCCACCGGGTCATTACCCTGACTAATTCGCTCGACAAGCCAAACCCATTCGGCGACAGGGTGAAAGCCTGTCCGTTCCATTTCGACGAACCGGCCAGACTTGCCGAGTCGTTGCGCGGCGTCGCCGTGCTCTACAACACGTACTGGGTTAGATTCAATTATAAAACCTTTAGCTACGCCGGGGCAGTGGACAATACGCTGAAGCTGTTCGCCGCTGCCAAGGCCGCCGGGGTGCGGCGGGTGGTCCATGTCAGCATCACTAATCCGTCCGAGGATTCGCCGTTGGCATACTTCCGCGGCAAGGCCGGACTCGAGCAAGCGTTGATTGACTCGGGCCTGTCCTACGCCATCCTGCGGCCCACGGTGCTGTTCGGCAAAGGGGATATTCTCATCAATAACATCGCCTGGGCACTGCGCCGGCTGCCGGTCTTTGGCGTGTTCGGGGACGGTAATTATCGCCTCCAGCCAGTCTACGTTGACGACCTGGCCAAGCTGGCCGTCGAGCAGGGCGCCGGGAACGAGAACGTCACCATTAACGCGATTGGACCGGAGACGTTCACCTATCGCGAGTTGGTAAAGCAATTGGGACAGATTATCGGCAGGCCCCGGCCGATTATTTCCCTGCCCCCCTGGTTGGGCTGGCTGGGCGGCTGGCTGCTCGGCAGACTCGTCGGCGACGTGGTGGTCACCCGGGAAGAAATTAGCGGCCTGATGGCCGAATTGCTCTACGTTGATTCGCCGCCGACCGGCAGTACCAGACTCACCGACTGGGCTGGAGAAAACGCCGCCATCCTCGGCAAGAAATACGCCAGCGAGCTCGCCCGCCGCCACCGCTGAATCCTGCACCTGTCCTCCCGCCCACACCTGACTCCTGACTCCTGACTCCTGGATTCTGTATTCTTCCCCAAATCCCCGGCTTGACAACCCCGCAACCTTGGCTATGTTAAGGCTAATTGAACTTCAGGTTGTCAGCCCGCCGCGGCCAGCCCCGAAAGGAAGGCCAAAGTGTATAATATTCGTAAAACCCACGTGGCATCAGCATCGTCGGTAAAACGTCACCGATTTTGACCGATTTTGGGGTGTTGAGCGTTATGGTCGAAAAAGACAAAGCGATTTACATCGACTGCGTTTCCGGGGAAGTTGTTTTCCCGAAAGAATAAATGGAGGAGCGTTCTTGGCATTATGATAAGGCGAATGATGCAAGACGAAACGAAGATAGCTCTCACTTTCTTGTTGCTGGTGATTGCACCGTTTGCGCTTTTTTTCTTGGTTGACTAGATTGCTTCATGGACAGAAAACCCCAAAAGGAAGTTTCGGAACACTGCCTCGTATATTATCGGTTTCTATTATGACGTCCACGACTTTCACGAAGAAAAAGGACGGTTTCCGGCAATAGGCCCGTTGGGTGCTGTAGTTGTTCTCAATACGCGGAATTTGGTTGAACATTGCGAGCCGGATGCGAGAGAGATTTTTCTGGTTCGGGGTAATATACCAGTCGACGCTTGGGGTAATTCATACCGGCTAAAGGTTTGTGGCAAAAAGGAAATCAGTGATTTCTTCTTCTGGTCCATTGGTCCCAACGAAGTGGATGAGGGTGGTGCAGGTGATGATATTGTTTTAGGGGTCGAGGAATATGATGGTAGCTTAAGGTTTATTCATCGTACTGAGTTCAAGAAAACTGCTGAGTTCAAGAAAAAGATCAAGAAGACAACTCAGTTGGAGAAATGAGATTAAGCTTGAGCCGCGACATTACAGTGAATGGTGTCAGGACGAAGTGGAAGCCTTCGCTTTGTGGCTGATGAATTGACTTTTTCGCCATGCCAATGAAACAACGATCAAAAACCAGGATTTGGCTCGGCGGCGCCGCCCTGCTGGCCATCGGCTTTGCCGGGGGTTGAGCCTCGGAGAGGCGGCGGCAGGATTAGCGCGGGGTGAAACCCCGGGAACAAGAACCCAAAATAATTTCCGAAGCCCCGGAGGGGCGCTTTCAGCAATCCAAGGATTTGTAGAACCCCTTCAGGGTTGGGATTTATTTGGCAATTTACCACGGGTTGCGCTCGCTAAAGCTCGCTTCACCCGCGGCTATTCACGTTCAATCCCGTTGGGATTGCGGGGGCTGAAGACGCCCCGCTGGGGCTGGGGGTTTTTTCTTGGGGCATGAATTCCCGGGGTTTCACCCCGCGCTAGCGGAAATCACCCCTCCGGGGTTCTGGAATTGAACCACAAATAGGAATCGCGGCGTGGTTCTTTCCCGTTTCGCTCCCACGTTGAGGAATCGGCGGAATCTGCGCATAATAAGGGCTGGCAAAGCGGACGGCCTTCTGAGCCTCGAAGAGGCGATTTCAGCTAGCGCAGGGCGAAGCCCTGGGAATGGAATGCAACAAAATATTCCCCGAGCCCCGGCGGGGCGATTTCAGTAGGCGCCGACGGCCCGGCGGCGCTTCCGGGTCCCGCCCGGCGGTCGGGACCTACTCCCGAAGTAGGCGCCGACGGCTCGGCGGCGCTACTGAGGGGTGGGTGGTGGGGTGAGGGCCTGGAGGAGTTCGCGGCGGGCGGCGCGGAATGGCTTGACGTCCTCGGTATAGCTGTCAAAGCGGCGGATTACCGGGCGCAGGATGGCGGCGGCGTGCTCCGGGTCTTGCTGTTTGAGGAGGCGCAATAGCTCATAATCTTCGAGACCTTCGCGGTGCGCTTCGAGGCGGAGGCTTGACCACGGTCCGTCCGGGCCGGGATAGACGATATGCGTATCGCCGGCGGGCAGGGACTGAGTCTTGGGATTAGTCCAGGGGATGACATTCTGCTCGAACGGATTCTGCTCGCCCTGGTACTGGTTCAGTCCCCAGTGTAGGAACCCTTCCAGATCATATAGGGCGCAGGCCCAGCCGAGGAGTGCCGGGCGCAGAAGCTGCTGGTCCAGCAAGCGGTTGAGCCAGGGACCGCCGGGGAAACAGCAGGTGTAGACCCATATCCTGTCCCCCGCCGCTCGCTGGGACTCGAAGAATTCCCGGTCCTTTTGGTACGCCTGCACTTGGGGACACCAGATATCCAGCGCCCCGGCCAGGCTTTGGTTCAGCGCCGCATCCACTACGGGTATTCCCGGCATGTGCCGGCGCAGCATTCCGGCGAGGACGCGATAGTCCGTGGCATTGCCCTCGGCGGGTTCGTCGGCGACATGTTGCAGCCAACGGTCCCGCCAGCCGTGCTGTTCGATCTCCACCATTAACTGGCGGCAGATGCGGGCCAGGATCAGATTACCTTCAATCGAGGTTGCTGACGCCTGCGCCAGGTTCAGGTCAAAGGTCGTGGCCATCCACTCGCCGCGGTGGCGCCCGGCCACGTGGCCGCCTTCGATGTAGTACAGCCCGGCTGCCGTAAAGGTCTTGACGATGCGCTCGAGCAGTTCCCGGTCCAACTCCGGCCCGGCTGCCGTCTGGCGAAAGATTTGGCCCAGGGGAATCAAAAAGGTGTTCTGCCGGGCGTGAGCCATCAGATCGGCATAGGCGCGGATCATTTTCCAGTGCGGCTCGCCCCACGGCTCAAGACCGTGAAACTTCGCCATGTGCTCAAGACTGAACCAGTTGGTGAAGTAAAGACTGTCCTTGCCCACGGGCGGGATGGCCACGTTGAAGACGTTGACCGCCAGGGACAGCTCGCCCGTTTCCTCATCACAACGAAGCGAAATCCTGTAATTGTGTTCGCCGGGAGGCGCGTCCGTCGGTACGGGGAGTTCCAGCCGCAGCGCCATGGTTGGCCCGGTGACCTCGACTTGGGTCTCGACCGGCGCCATCGCGTCGTAGACCCGAAAGGGCGCGCGACGGATCACGTGCGGGTTCTGCTGACCGTCAGATCGTTCGGTAAATCCCACCAGGCCCGTGTTTTCTTCCACCGGCACATCTACCAGGCGAAACCAATTGGCTTTGCCCGGCATCCCGGCTGGCGTTTGCACGGAGAGTTGCAGCGTTTTACCTTCCGGCAGATCATTCAACAGAATATGCGCCGCGATCGTGCCGCCGCGGGCCACGTCCAGCGTCAGGCTCTGTTGCAACGGAAGCCTCGGCGCCGCAGCTTCGTGCGTCCCTTCCAAGTCAATCTCGGAATCCGGGAACAGAAACTCCAGACTGTCATTCAATGATGCGCGCATGATTTGACCGCCCTGTTTTGGGTTGCTTTATAAACCATATTCATCCCAATCGTAATCGTAATCGTAATCCCAATGGTAATCAAATTCCAATCCAAGAAGCCAAAATCCAGAGGAAGCAAGCTAAAGCTTGAACTACGAACACTGAACACTGAGGACCAAGGACGATTACGATTATGATTACGATTAAGATTACGAAGGCGGCTGAACCCTGAACCCCCTATCCGGGAGGCACGGGCTCGCCATTCAGCAGCACGGGTTGGCGGCTTCCAAAGGACATGGCCTGCGCGGCGCTGCCACCTACGGCTTCGAGGTGTAAGGCGTTCTGCTGACTTTTCCAGGCGGTCACCTGGATGGCCGGGTTGCTGAGCAGGACGTGCCGGCGGCCATCACTCAGAAGCTGGACCGGCCGGCCCTCGGGGACCTCAAAGCTGAAGCTGTCGTCGCCGAGCGTAACCGTAACCGGCGCGGCATTATCCCCGGTAGTCCAGTCGGTATTGAGGAAGAAGTAACGGGTGTATTTCTCCGCGGGATACTCGAAGTGGGCCACGACCTGCCGGGGATCTTTAACCTTGATTGGGACGATCTGTTCTTCGACCAAGCCGCGCAGAACCCCTTCGGCCAGGTCGAGCAGACGGCCCCGGCCAATATGATGATAGGTGTTCAGCAGATATACCGTCCCTTTGCCGAGTTTCCGCCGCAGGAGAACCGGCGCGCCCGACTGACTGGCGGCCAGAACCTCGGCGTCCACCACCTCGATTTCACCCGTGAAATAGCTCACATCCAGGCTGAAGACGGGAAATACCTCATCAAAATCTTCCACGAAAAGGGGATTCTGGCGCGAAAGCTCGAATTTGCGCGGCGACTGCTTGCTGAACATATCCGTCTGGAACTTGACACTTTCCAGCCGCGGACCGACGTCTTTGGCCTTGATGCCGCAAAGCCTGGACAGGTCACCGTCCTGATAGAATCGCCACTCGTGCTGCTGGGCCGTATCAATGCAAAAATGCGGCAGGGCGGCAAAGAGCACGCCGCCATTCTCGACATAGGCGCAAAGCCGTTCGTAAAGCTCGTCACTCATGGTGTTCCAGCTCAGCAGCGCCAGAACTTGGTACTTGTTGTAGTGTTCCTGGGCCGCCTCGGCGGGGAGGACATCCACTTGGCCGTACGGAGTGGCCGAATACCAACGCCGATGTTGGCGGCCATGGTCCGTGCCCCACCGGCCCCAGCTTACGTGCGGCAGGAAAACTTTCAGCAACGTCCAGGCCCGGGCCAGAGACATGTCCCCGTGGGCGCTGGCATCGTTCCCGAACATGCCGGCGAAAAGATCGTTGGTCCCGCGCAGGATGGCGAACCGCACTTTCGGCGACGGCAGTTGCTGGGCGCGGTGAAAGTCGAGCAGCTTGCCGAAACAGGCGCGGACCGCCGCGGGTTCCGGGTCGGGGTAGCGCCGGCCGTAATCCCGCCAGCTTTCCTCGGAAAGCAGGTAGTTGTAGACCGGCAGATTGTCGAAGACGCCGCCTTCCCAGAGGATATGTCTGGCGCCGGCGAGATAGCTCGAGAGCATGGTGAGCCAGGCGAATCGTACCCTGGCATCATCGTAAGCGTATTGCGCGCCTTGGCCGCAGTACCAGTGCATGGCCGTGGCGATGCCCCAAGGCCGCCCATAGGCCGTGGCCGCGCCGCGACAGCAGCTTTCCTCGAAGCAGTTGCAGGCCGGGCCGAGTTCGGTGATGTGCGCGTCCAGCCCGAGCCGGTAATAGTGTCCGCAAAGGCCGCCGGCGGAATCGAAGGTGACCAGCCTGTGCCCCGGCAGGCGAATTTCGGCCATCCGCTGCTCGAAGTAGGCCAGGTATTTCTCCAGGGACTCTTGCAAATCCTTATTCTGGGGGTTTCGGTGGAAGAATAGCACCGGTTCCGGCACGGCTACCCCGGCGAAGAGTTCTTGGCCGCCCATGTTTGCCAGCTCGATCAATTCTTCATGTTGAATCTTGGAGTAGGGCGGCACGCGCAGGCGCTGCAAAGCGTAGTAGCGTCGGCGCCGCACCAGATAACTGATGAGCGGCTGCCATTTCGCCAGCGGGATGAAGTGCAGATTAGCCAGATAATCGTCAATGGACATCCGCAGGCAATTGCCGGATTCCAACGCAAAAAAGTCCTGGGCCGCGGTCTTCAGCATGTGCCAATAGGTGGTCTCGGCGCCGGGCCCGGTAATGAACTCCTGGGGATTGATTTCAGCGTAGACCTGGTCTACCGTCGCCGTGAGACCCTTCCCGTTGACCTCGAACATCACGGTGCAGGGACTTGCCGGCGCGGCAGGAGTAACGGCAAACAGAGTACGCCAGGCGCCGAACTCGAACTCCCGGCCGCACGGCTCGACCACCGCGTTCTCCGAGGAAGCAACAACGACTTCTGCGGCTTCATCACCGGTGTCTATCTCGACGATAAAGGACTGGCCCGCGACGGCCGTCCGCGGCACGCCGTTCAGGCGCGGATACGCCACGGGCGGCCGGACGAAGTTGACCTCGAGACTCGACAAGTAAAGTGTGCTCAACTTCCGCACGGCCTCTGCTTCCGCGAAATGCTCGAGCAATTGCGGGTCGAAAAACTCCCCCAGCGTCTCGCGGCTGGTCTGGTTTTTCAGTACGACCGTGTTTTCGCCTTCCTGGAGCAGCGAGGCGTCGAAAGGAAAGTCGAACGGGTTCCAGAACGCTACCGTCTCCTCGTGACTGCGCCAGTGGAGGATTCCGTCGAAGACAAGCGTGCCGTTCAGGCGGATTTCGAGGACAGAGTTGAGGTGTTTGCGGATATACGCATGGCTGTCGTAGATTTCGAGACACCCGGTAAAGACCAGTTCCGCGATACCATCTCCCGGATCAGCCACCGAGAACGTAAATTCCAGCGTCTCGCCGCCATTCAGTCGCAGACAGCGCCGTTTGTCCGAAAGAGACCAGTTGTCCCGGCCGCGAAACTCCGCCGTGCGGCCCGCAGCCTGACTTCCGGCAAAAAGATCAATCGTGGCAATCGGCTTCATACAAGTCCTCATCCTTAATCATAATGGGCTTTCCCCAAAAGTCGAACTTCCATTCTTGGCTCAGCAGCAATATCAATACCCGCATCTGACTATCCCGACACCCGCATTGCCAACCCACAATGCGGGTGTCGGGAAGATAACTGAGCAACGGACATTGTGCAAGTAATCGCGGGAAATAGTCGAGTTGCAGGTCTGGAAACTAACCGGCGACGGTTGTCGCAAGTGGCTCATAATCACAACGGTAATCGCAATCTTTTTCCCAGCCCAGATTAACTTGCCGCCAAGGTCAATATCCATGGCTGATTCGGTAATCATATCAATTCCCGTACCTGACGATCCCGACACCCGCATTGCCAACCGACAATGCGGGTGTCGGGAAGATAACTGAGCAACGGAGATTGTGCAAGTAATCACGGGGAAACAATCCGCTCTTCAGTCCCTCAGTCCCTCGGTCCCTCAGTCCCTCAGGCCATCAGTCCCTCAGGCCATCAGGGTGTGATTTCGCTAAAGGAAGTTATGATCTCGGCCAGTGTTGCGGCGCGCGTGACGTCGAGGGGAGTGACGGGCGCCTGGCCATATTCCCGGGCCTTATCTTTTGCCAGCATATAAGTGTCTTTAGCGCCGTTCTTTTCCCAAGTCGCACGCGGCCCGCGGACCGATACCCGGGGGTCAAGATATTCGCCCGCGCGCAGCCACTTAAGCGTATGCTCGCAGGTGAGATATTCCCCCCGCGCGCCCATCTCCTTGATCAGGGCGCTGGCGATTGTTTCATCGTTCACGTTCAAGCCGGCGGCAATGTGTTTAGACATGGCCGAGATTTCCTCGTCCATGATCAACTGTTCATGGCTGCAGGTCATCCCCGTAGCGAACATGCCGCAATTCACCAGCAGGTCAGTGCCGGCGGCCACCGCGCCGAAGGTGCTGAACGTCTTCTCCCAGGAATTCTGCTCGTCGTGAGCGTGGTTATCGGAGTTCGGGGCCGTAGTATGCGACGGCACGTGGTAGAACCGCGCCAGTTGTGCCCCGGCGATCCGGCAAATGGACATTTCGGTCGAGCCGACCAACGCCGCGCCGGAGCGCATATCGGTGGCCGTCCACGAACTGGCATACATAAGCTTGGCGCCGGGCTCGAGCAGTTGGACCATCACCAGGCCGGAAAGGCATTCGGCGTTGTGCATGGTGAGCAGCCCGGCCAGCGTATAGGGCGCCGAGACCCCGGCATTCGGCTCGGGCAGAATGGCGAGCGGCACGCCCGTATCAACCGTGTCCATGATCGCCTCGAGCACGCCTTTTTCCCAAGATAGCGGGCTGGTCGGCGACAACTGGCTGATACCGTAGACCTGGTGCGCAAGGTCGCCGCTGAACGCCGCCCGCAGCATCTCGATGATCGCCCGGTTCACCTGCATATTGTCGGTCGAGAAAAAAATCGGCTTGTGGCTGTTCTCGATGACCGCCCGAACGCCGTACAGGAGGGTGGCGCGGGGGTCGGGCACATCCTGCGGCATGACCGGGATGCCGATCATGTCAATGCATTCGAGCTGCTCGCAAATCCGGGCGAACTGCTCCACGTCCGCCACCGTGGAGGATCGCGTCTCCCCCGTGTCGGGGTCCACCCAAAAGACGGCGTTATGGCCCGCGGCAATCTTCGACTCGCCGTCTCCCAGGACAAAGGCGAGTTCACCTTCGCGGTCGTACACCTCGAACTGCGGCGGGATGTGCCCCAAGGCGTCCTCAATAGATCCCCGGCTGAAGCGGACAAGCTGGTTCTCGGGCTCGACCTCGAGGCCTTTGTCCTGGAGGAAGGTCAGCATACGCGGGCTGTGAAGTTTCACCCCGCAGTTGGCGAGGATGTCCAGCGTGGCCTCGTGAATCTGCTGGAGCTCCTCATCCGACAGGACTTTCAGGGTGGATAGCTTCATCGGTTCGCTCCCTCCTTAGAGCCAGGGCGTGGCGCCGCTGTCTTCGGTACAGTATGCTGAGAGCACCTTGTTGATCCCGTCGGTGATATTCCGGCAGTCTCCGTCCGAGAACCATTGATTCAGGCCGACGGTAACCACGCGGTCGAACAAATCGTCCGCCACCGGACAGTCGCCGCGGGCGTACTTGATAGCGCCGCCGCGTTCGCGGTAGCGCGGGCATTCAAAGGGGCAGGAGTCCCCCGGGCCGCCGTATTTAAGCAGGATCGGATACATGTACGAATACACATGCCAATCCGGCGTCTCCGTCTTGCCTCGCATACCGCACCCGATGCCCTCCGCATCTAGAGCCTTGACAATCTTCTCGCCCAACTCGAGACTTTCCGGGAAAAAGCGCAGTGAGTAACCCACCTCGCCATCGGGGTCGTTGAGCTTCTGCGGCGTAATTTCGCGGTAGGTCTTCAGCCGGGTCAGCACCCGCCTTTTAACCGTGCGAAAACGCTTTACGGTGGCTTCCATCTTCCCGAGCTGCACCACGTCTACTGCCGCCTCAATTTCCGACATCCGGTAGTTCGTGCCGCAGAAAAGCTCGCCCTCGTAGCGCGGCGGCCCGAACCGGTCCGGGCGCCAGAGGCCGCCGCCCTCGATGACGCCGTTGGCCCGGTCC
>SDBT01006251.1_pt1 | contig 19824 bp, 20 predicted proteins | sample 2277101 | NCBI WGS metagenome assembly SDBT01 (sample SAMN10404973, study PRJNA504765) | marine sediment metagenome | isolation source: marine sediment core GS10_PC15, 103 cmbsf | place: Arctic Ocean: Southern Knipovich Ridge | collected 2010 | reverse complement strand
ATTAAGTTTCACTAGTTTCTGTTGTAACTTCATCTCAGTGATAATTATGTTGTAATCTAAACCGTAATCATTATTTAATTTATTACAAACCCAATTATCAAAAATGTCTTCTAAAAAAAGGTCTGATTTCTTTTCAATTATATGTGATCTTACTCTTTTCATATATATATCTCTAGAATCTGCATCCTATCTTAAGTTATAGTTATTAGCGAAATTTTTCTTTAATTCAGGAATTTCTGAAGAAGGGATTGATACTGATACTTGAGGATTATACGTAAAATTTCCTTGAAAATTGTATCCATAATTTTTTATCTGACTTATCTCGAAAATATCCTAGCGCAGTAAAAATATATTTATATAAGCTAATCTTAATATTTAACAACTATTTCATTGAATGAAATTAATCGGGCTTGAAATAATGGCAAAAAGAAAATTATATGCAATAGGGATTATTGGGATAATTACAATATCAGGAATTGGTGCAATCCTCACAATCAATTTTGGATCCTTTCCATATATTCCTGGACCAGTTATCGAATGGCAAAAAACTTGGGGTGGAAGTGATAATGAATTAATTCATGAAATAGTCGTAGATTCTACAGGATACTTTTATATAGCGGGTGAAACGTGGAGTTATGGTAACGGTAGCAGTGATTTGTTTTTAGTAAAAATGAACGAAACTTTTAACCAATATACTACTTGGGGTGGTGCAGAATCAGAAATATTTGGAGGGATGGTTGTTGATTCGGATGAGAATATATATATCGCAGGATCAACTTCGAGCTATGGGGTTGGTGAAGATGATGTTTTCCTTTTAAAATATAATAAAAATATTAAATTAGAATGGTATTATATTTGGGGGGAGAATAGTTCGGAAGGTTGCCAAAGAATAGCAATCGATTCTTCAGATAACATATACGTTACTGGAATTACAAATTCTCCAAACTATGACGTTTTTCTTGTGAAATTTAATAATTCTGGAAATCTACAATGGAATCGTACCTGGAATATAGATAATAAGAACATAACTGAAAAAGTATCATCAATAGTGATTAATTCCTTAGACCAAATTTTTCTTGGCGTGAATACTAATATTACAGGATCAGAGTGGTTTATGTTAAAATATGATAGTTCTGGTAATTTATTATTAAATACTTCATACAGCAAATATTTCCCTCTTGAGTTGTTAGTTTTAGATTCTTCAGATAATATATATGCTGTTGGCTCATACAATGATACTTATCTTACCAAATTTGATAATTATGGTAATATTGAGTGGAATTTTACACTTTTTAAAAGTACTTTACTAGGTACTGAAGTTTTAGCATTAGATCCTTCTGATCATATTTATGTTGGAGGAAGTGAACTCACTAATGCTTCATTAACTCTTTATGGGTATAATATAACTGATTATGATACGTATTTAATGAAATTCAATACGTCAGGTACTTTAGAATGGAATCGGTTTATTTATTCAACTCTAAATTTAAATATGAGAAAAAGAATCTAGGATTTTAGGAAAAAATAATTCTATAAAAAAATGGTCGGTTATCAGTTATGTCCGAAGGAAATTTATCTGAATGGGAAAAAATGGAAAAAAAGGTATGTAAAAAAGAAAATATGAAGCATGTCGGGGGACCTGGAAATCCTGACTGCATCGATCCAGAAGATCCAAATCGAATTGTAGAAGTAAAGACTTATTATAGACCTTTTAATTCACATGATTTAAAAACTGTATTAAAAAAGGATTGGACGAAAGAAAAAGAATTAACGATAAATGTTATTAATTCTTGCACAAAAAATGTTAAGGATTTAGCTGAAAAAACTCCGAATTTAATCCTTAAATGTAATGTAAAAAAGGAATTAAATTAGATAAGCTCAAATCTTAAGTAAATGATTCTACTTTCTAAGAATTCACTCTATTTGAAATTTCTTGCCTATTTCTTTGATATATTAAGCTCTAATAATAAATCAATAGATTCAATAGGTATCTATCTTTAATCCCTTATTGATTAGGGGATATGAGAAAGCTAGTAACATTAAATTGTTATGCCAAGATTGTAAAATTTAAATTTTAAATAATAATTCAAGACTCTCTACATGTTTTAATTGTATTAATTATGTGTGATCCAATTGATGAGAATTGTAAGTGATGAGGTTAAACAAATAAAATAACCTTTCATTGAGTAAGCTTTCGAGGAAATTTGTAATTTACTAACTATTAGTTGTTTTAACAGAAATAATTTCTATGTAATTGTTAAACTTAAATAACATAATTATCTAATCTCATTAAGTTTACCTTTTAAATAACTGAATAATAGTTCAGGGCTTTCCTTATCTATAAATTCCTTGAAAATATGCTCTATCTTTTTGAATAGGAGTCTTGGATTTATAATAAGGGAGCCTTTGTAGTTTAAATAAAAATTCTTTTCATTATAGGAGATATACCCTCCAGACTCAATGCACCCTGCATGTAATAAACCACACCGAAAATAATTATAGAAATCTAATGCTTCATCTTTAGTAAAATTGAATTTATCTACTATCCATTTAGTATATTTGGATCTATTATTTTTATTATCATGATCATGATTTTCTGTTTTGGCCAATATATCAATAAAACTTGCAAGGAGTGTTGTTGCTGCAAAGCCAAACTCTTTGTTGTTTAATATATTAATTGGTTCAAAATACCATTTTTCTATTCTATCTTTAAATGCTTTAATTACATTACTTTCATTAATATCTTTTAATAAAGTTCCTTTAGAAAAATGAAATTCATTTTTAATTTTCATAGGAATAAAATAATAATCTAATTTATATATTTACTATACTATTCATTTCTACTCTTTTTAATTAAATACTAACAGTTATAATTTTAAAATTAAAAAAAAATTATAAAAAGTTAGACTCGTTTTTGAACCACGTAGTGTTTCCTAATAGGAATGCAATGAGGAAATATGGTTTCCATGGCTCTGGTATTATTTGACCGTATTGATGTTCCCTCATAATACTCAATACCAAATATCCTACCAGTAATTTGACCTAAATTATTTAAAGCAGAAAATATCCCTTTCCCATAATACCCCTTCTTAGTCATGGCAGTATCCACGTTTGCTCGCGTAATGCGTTTTCCACACCATGTTTGAAATAGATCCGGTAATGCTAATAATTCTCCGACCAACTCATCACTCTTTTTATCAAACGCTAAAGGGGCCCATATTACAACTTCTTCCAAGTCACACGCTTCCCACGCATCAATAAACTGCGGAATGTCAGAATAATTCTTCATGTCAAAATCTTGTGGTAAGGTTCTAAACGATTCCGGTATTTGTGAAAAGGCATCAAAAAATTCAAAAATGCGATTTTTACCTGATGCGTCGGGGAGTATTTCGAGAAATGAATTTTTTGCTAGATCTCGAATTTCTCGTGCCATCGATTCTAGTTCCTTCAAAGTAAAGTAACGAAAATAGATATCCTCATGAATTTTTTTTCCCTTGCTCCAAGTCTTTTGATCAACTTTCACGCAAATATATTCCGATTCCCGTCTGTAGCCGAGCAAATCTAAGAATTCTAAAATCCTGGCATTTTTTTCGTTGTAAGCGACACCTAAAAGCATTTCCTGTTCAAAACCAATGAATTGAATTCCGATCCCACCCAAGTTCTTGGGAAAGTTAATATTGCCCCGTAATTTTCTGATTCCGCACTGCTTCATGAATCTTTCGCAACTCCTGACAAGAGTTTTGCAAGTTTCAAAATTATTTGAATGAAGCCATCCGAAGGTACCACATTTTCTACTATAGCTGGTATAATAAGGATCTACTTGAGACACCACGAATCCGCAAGGAATGGAACTCTTGAAGGCTCCAAATGCCTTAATCTTGTATTTAGGATCCTTAAACTTGGATGTCAAGTACTTTGTCAACTCATCAATTATCCGAGACCTCAAGAGATTGTTAGGGACAAATAAAACTGCTTGGAGAACATCCTTGATCTCACTAGGACTTCTTAATTCTCTAATACTTAGCAAATACTTTTCTTTTACTTTATTTTCAACTTCTTGTAAGACTTGTTCCAATATTTAAACTCACCTTAAAATTTTGAGATTAATTTGTGCCTTTATTTATAAAGAAAAAATAATGGTTTTTAGCTTCATTTAAGAATTATCTAAAAGAAAGCCAAAAAACGAGGGGTATTAACGACGTGATAATTGATAGGAACATCACCCATTCAAAGAGAGGAGATGCAAACACGCATTGCAGGAAAAAAGATATCACGGGAATGAACCCATTTATTGCAACTATTTTGGGGATGTGAACATAAAGACGAATGATGCTGAAGCTGAAGGTAAAAAGTGCAAGCACGAAACCTCCAAATTTTTATTGGTCTAGTTATATTTGTTTTTTTTGCTGAATTAATCCCTACAGATGATGATTTTTTCGCACTTTTCAATAGCTTAAAACCTGTATTTACAATGACTATTAACATAATTATACCAGTATACTTTGGAGCCATAGAGAAATAAGAAAATTATCATATCTAATCATCAGTAAAAATAATTATTATTTTTACATTAATTTTTTTTTAATAATTTTATTATAGATTCTTCCTATAACTCTCAAAATCTCTCGAGAATATTAAATAATTAATCATAGAATACTGATATCAAATCCCTCTTGTATTGAACTTTACTATAGCAATAAGGTCAATATCATTCGTAATAAAGTTTTCAGGAAGAGATTCATCAAAGTGGCTCCCTATTCCGTAAACGGCAATTAAGTTAGTTTTGAATGCTTCTTTCAAATCACGTATTACGTCCTTTATTAAAGAACTAGTCTTATTGATCATAATAAGCTCCTTTATTACACAAAATTATATGTTTCTATCCGATCTTCTGCTATTTAATATTATTTACTGTCATAATTTTGTATAACTACCTCAATTTTAAAGCTATCTCATATAGATAATAAATTTTTAATAGAACAATCTAATTATGCTTATCTTGAGCATGTATTTGAACACCGTAGATTACATAATTCCTTTTTTCTTGTTTTGCATAGGATTAAGGGGCTTATATAATTCGCATTCAACTTTCGGGCAGTCTACTAGCTCAAATAAATATTTTTCTAAAAGCATGTGAAGCCATAATTCCGGAGAGATTGAATTACTTAACTTTAATTAATAGCTTCTTAGATTTTTTAAACAAGAAAGAACCCGAAATTTCATTAGGAACTATCTATGTATCTTCATTTAAGAAATGTATCGAAAAAATATCCTTTTTATATCCTACATTGGAAATTGTCGCTCCTTTTTTCTTTGATTTAAATGATAACCCTGATGCTATTATTATAGAATCGATTAAATCAATAGATGTCAAGGATATTCAAATTGAGGAAATATGGGATATCTTTACTCAAACATTAGTTTTTGAATCAATTGAGTCTTCAACTGGTCAAGAAAAAGTAGAAAAAATTGGATTTAAGATTTTTGGAAATGAACTAGTTAATGAATTCTATTCGAAGATTCATAGCTTCTTTAAATATATGAATATCCTTATAAAAGGCTGGTTTTTAAATAGAATACGAAATAATGAATTCATAGAATTTTTAAATACTGATGATATTTCAAAATTTATCAAATATTATGTTCAACAAATAACCTTTGAGGAATCTTCTTTTGAACCATATTATGTCTTGAAGCAGAATCCTTCTTTTTCAAAGATAAATATTTTAAGTAAATTAAGTAAAGCAGAAAAAGAAAAATTAGATATTATATCATTGTTGATTTTTTCTCTTTTTATGATATATTTAGCAAACTTTAATGATTTCGTATACCCATTATATAGTGAAGTTGATGGTCGACAGATTATATGCAAAAATCTATATAGGAAGTATGACCTAGGAAAGTTTGGACTAATCTTACCTGTTCATCCCTCGTATAGAATGATTTTCAGTAGAGAGGTTATTGAGTTAGAAGGATTTTGTACAAATGGGCATAATAAAGTACGACATCTAATAACAGATTATAATAGAGACTGGATTTTACAACATAAAAGATCTTCCAATTCAATACATGAGAGTTTTGAATTTATAGATGTTTTCCCGACACATTATTGTAAATTATGCTTAGGTGATTCGATAGAAAAAGAAAATGGACGCACTGAAGAAGAAATTGAAAAAGAAAGATTTGAGGATGTTATAGTGATGAACAAACAATATGAAGTACGTTTACAAGCAAGCTAAATATACAAATCTCTTCCTAAGTTATATTGTATTCCAATTAAGAAAAACCAAGAGAAATATCTTTGTCACTGTTCAAGAAGTATCAAGTATCGATATTCGCTATAGAAGGCAATGGGATTACTACTTAGAATTCCTTATTGAATGTGATATAAGTAGATTGAGAGAACTCTATAAAGAGCGAAAAAATTCTTCTGATAATTATTGGATTTTGAAAAGTCTCAATAAAATTGATAAAGCAATAATTAAAGGGAGGGAAGAATTTGAAATGGATGATATCATTAGTCCGATTTTAAATCTGGGTTATAATATTAATACTTTCATCAAACGCTATGTAAACTATATAACTTCAAATCAATAGTCCTTGTTAGCATTTAAGTGAGAGTGAACACAACCCTCGGCGATAAAGGGGGTGGCATCGCAGTTACCTATTTAATTCAGTTGTAACCACGGGACGGTGACACCAAGTATCGGGGAAAAGGGGAAAAAATTATATTTCTGTTGTGTGTATTATTGGTTAAGACAAAAGTAATGATCAAGGTATTTATACTATTAAATGAATTATTATCATAGCTAAATATGTAGATAAAATAAAAAAAAAGAGCGATAATTATGACTTTATTTGTTTTTCTTGATACAAATGTTTTCATACACTGTAAAACCTTCACAGAGATAGAGTGGAGAGATTTATTTAAGGAAAATCAGAATGATGAAGAAATTGTAATCGTATTACCATATATGGTTAATAAAGAGTTGGACAATTCAAAAAAATATGAAAAAAAAGCCAGAAACATTCAGAATATATTAAAAGAATTAAAAGATGTTGAATTTAAAGAAGGTATTACCTTAAATATCTCGATTTTTCCAACAAAATGGAGTTCTTTAAAACCTGAATGGGCAGAACTTTTAGATGAAAATGAATCTGATTGCAAGATAATAGCTGAAATTCTCGTTTTTAAAGAAAACAATCCTGATAATGAAGTATATTTTGTAACAGGGGATAATACGCCTTATTTTCAAGCTAAAGCTTTAGGAATTAATACAATCTTTTGGTTAGATGAAAAATATAAAGAAATATTTATTTCAGATGAAAAAAAAGGGAAGGTACCCAGTCTCCCCTATTTAGGAGTGTATTTTGATGATCAAATGTCAAAGGAGCTTGCTCTACAAGCAATATCTGAAAAACCAGAGCTATTAAGTATAGACGATCTGCTTGAAGAAAATATTGAATACGAATATGAAGATGATCTTAAATATGAAATTAAAGAGGAAATTGAAGAATTAATAGATATTTATAATAAACAATTAGAACAAATTAACAATCATCAAGATATAAATTTTGTAATTCGCAATGATTGTGATCATCCTTATAATGACATAGATATACATATCACGACAATTATAGAAAACGATTTTGTATTTGCGATAAGGGAGTTTATAAATTCGCCCAGAAAACCCAAAATTCCTGAATATGAAGATGATGGTTCATTAGATAAATTACGAGAAGATTTGCAGAATGGAATATATCCAGAAGACATTGAAAAAGATTATCGAATACAAGATCAGGAACTTAATTTGAGAATATCTTCAGAAAACAAAGGGAAACATACTGAATGGGAGGTAATATATCATATAGATCGCATTAAGCATAATACAATGATAGACATTCATCCTTTATTGATTTTCTTACCTGATTCTTATAAAACAGACAGAATTGAACTTAAGATTACTTATACTCACGAGGAGCCAGGCACGATAAAAGAGCAGAAAAGGATTGTTTATCTCCCTAAAGTTAAAAATGTGTAGAATTAGGAATAGAGGGAAAAAATTTATGTTAAATTCCTACTCATAGGATATATATGTAAATGAATCCTAAAATATTTTTGAAATGAATGTTATAAATAAACCTTTAATAGATATCACAGAAGCGGATCTTCAATACCTTATAGATGAAGAGAGGATTGAAAAAAAGGTATTAGAATATAAGTCAGAATTACCAGGAAATAGTGATTCTGAGAAAAAAGAATTCTTGGCAGATATATCCTCTTTTGCTAATGCTATAGGGGGTGATATAATCTATGGTGTTATTGAAAATAGGAAGTCGGGAAAGCCTGAAAAATTAGAAGGAATTGTTATTAATAATGTAGATCAAGAGATTCTAAGATTAGATCATATCATAAGAGACGGAATTGAACCGAATATTCCATCCTCTGCCTTAAATATTGAAGAACTTCAATTAAAAAACTCAAAATATATCTTAATTATAAGAATAAATAGAAGTTGGCTTAATCCACATAGAGTCTCATTTAAAGCGTGGGATCGTTTTTATTCAAGAAGTTCTAATGGAAAATATAGGTTAGATGTGCAAGAATTAAGAGCTGCATTTCAGAATAAAAAGATTGATTTTAAAGATAGTTTTAGAATAGTTATTATATATAATGAAGATCTAAGAATGAATTATCTCCTCGAAGAACCTAAGGGAGTAAAACAACAATATGGTCAATTTTTAGCAAATTTACCCGAAGAAGTCAAATCAAAACTCATTGATAATAAAGATAAATTAAAGAATTTCTTATTAGAAGTCGCTCCCTATATTATAATCAGAGATATTGCATATTTCTTCCAAAGAGGTTGGAATATTAAAATAAATAATCTTAATAAGGAAATGCAATATCGTATAGAACTTTTAGACGATTTGGAGGATGATACAATCACTCTCGATGATATACCTATCTTGAATAAAGACTCTTACATTGCTGAGATACAATTTGATTTAGAAGATTATCTAAATTGGGGTGGCATTCCCAATTTCAGAGTACCGAAAGATTTAGTCATTTCTATAGCCCATAATAATAAAGTAGAGATTCTAACGAAGTTCAAACATTCATATTTTAATTATTCAATTAACTTTAAATTGACAACGGGAGGATTATATCTAATTACTAATCATCCCCAATATACTTATCTGTCTGAAGGGTTATTAGACTACAATTTCCAAGAGATAAAAATAGATTTGGAAGCTAAATTTGTTTTGGATAATATAGAAAATAGTTTACTTGATAATTACATATCATATACTAGGAATCTTAAACAAATCATTGAAGAAAGGTTTTCCTATGATTATTTTTTATCTCAACAAGCTAATTCTATTCAATATCTTTTATTAAAGAAGCTAGATGAGATAATCAATATAGTGAAAAAAAAAGAGAGACTAAAAACATTTGCCAAAAAATTATTTTCAAGAAAAAATAAAAAGATCGATTATTTCTAGATAAGCTTAAGATTTAAATAAATTAGAAAAGCTTTTTACCATTAGTTTTACATCCTCAATATCAATTTTATAGTAAGTTTTATGTTTCAAACCATTATAATTGGATCTAATATTCCTTAAGAGTTTTACCTCATTCTTATCTATTAAACCAGCAATCTCTGCGTCTCTAATAAGATCAGAATAAAAAGGAGCACTTTTAATTCCCAGTTTATTTAGTAACCAGTGTTCTACTATCCTTCCTAAATTAAGTAATCCTGCCTCTGCCCATTGTTCTGAAATTTTTATTGTTTTATCGAGCTGTTCTTTTAGGTAATCAGGTTCTAGGGAAAATTTTGGAGGTTTATGGAAAATCTCTTCAATGCACGTTTGTATTTCTGTCTCTAATTTATTCCATAAGAACACAAATTGGGTCTGTATTTGTTGTATCGCATCTTTACAAATCCATTCTTTTATTTCAGAATCATCTTTTGTTTTAAAAGTAATTTGTTTTATTTTTCTGTCTCTTCGGGAATAACTAATGGATATACCGTCTTGGCTCTCGTCTATAAGATACTTTCCATAGACCTCATCCGTGCTCCACACATCTTCTTCTAACAGAAAAATAATAGATTTCTTTGATACCCGCCTTTCATTGGTATCCAATAAGGGAATCAAGGTATTATCAAACCAGTAAGAATACTTATTAAAAAAATTCCAAATGTTCTGTAAATGGTCTCTTAAATTGACCCATAAGTTTTTGGACCATTGATATTTGGGATTCTTAAAACGAGGTTTCCCTACTTTAACGCCTTCCTTTGTTTCTTCATCATAAGTCATTTCTCTGTTCTTAGGGATTTCAATAAGCTGTTCGTACAACTTTTTATGATTTTCCAGGAGTGAATCTCCTTCTGCTTTGATATCCAATGTTATCCTCTTAATTCATTTATCTATATTTGGATTATTCGCTATATCTTCTCGTCTTTATCTGTTCTTTATAATCGGATTCAGTAAGTAAAACTAAATCGCAGGTTATACCTTCTTTCCAGATTTTTACCACATTTTTACTACTTCCTGTATCAGCATTGACTTTTAGAATTTTTTTCATTTTTTCTATCAAATCAGTATAGACCTTTTGTTTAGTAGGATCTCCAACTATCCAGAAAATCACATCCAAATCGCTCTTATCTTTGTGTTCTCCCGTAGTTCGAGAGCCCCATCTGGCAACACCCCCAATTTTATATCCAGAATTATTATAGAGAAAATTTTTTAGACTATTATAAAAGGCAGAATATTTCTGTTCTGCTTCTCTTCTTATTGACATACATTCACCTTTTTATTATTGCTATGATTTTTTGTCATATACAATTAATGAATATGATATTTTATTAACATTTCAACTTCACAATTTTCTACTAATTAGATAGTATTTGGCGATAGAAAGGGTGCTATCGCAGTTCCCTATTTCAATTGTGAGTGGTAATACATAGTGTTGTATTACTTTCTTATTTATTGTTTCTCACATAGTCAATAGATTTAGCATATATTGTCCTAATGCTTGAATCTATAGTTTCATAAAGATACTCAATATCTTTGTATTTAGTGAGAAATTTTTAAGTGGAGGTATCAATTTCAGGTTGAATTTTCAAATATTTTAAGAGCTTTTTCGTTTTTTCAAGATATTTTTGATCTGCCTTCCCGTTATTATGAACTATACTATTTCTACGATAATAAAATTCTTTTAAGACACAAATCTCTGGAAAATAAATTTTAATTTTAGGTAAAAAACCATCTAATTTTTTAACTAAGTTAACTTGTTGGAGATCATAATTTAAGTGGGAGAAGGCATCTGAAATTTGTTTTAAAAGATCATCATTAAATGCCTCCCATATAGACACAAAATAAACAATTATCATATTAAAATAGAAAGGTGACTCTACTAGCTCTTTAGTTTTTTCATAAATAGGTAAATGTTCTAAGTCCTTGTCAGATAAGCCTTCAAGAAATTCTAAACTTTCAAAAGGTCCAACTTTTCTTTTATCTATCCTCCTTCTTGGATTTAGAATTTCTTCTTCAATTTTCTTAATGATTATAAATTTTTCTTCAAGGGCTTTTAGATAGTTTTTACAAGTTTCGGGAATTATTCTATATTCTAATAAGTTTTTTTGGAACATACTTTCTACTAAGGATTTTTTTTATTCTTTTCAATATTGAGTCTATTCCCTAATATACTTTTCTCCTAATATTAAATCAACTAATGACACTAATTAGAGGGGGCGTTGTATCGCAGTTCTCTCTTTCATTGTGTGTAGCGATAAGAGAGGCGGTATCGCATTTCCCTATTAATTAGGACATAAGGAGGGGCAGCAGAGAGAGAATTAAAATTTCATGATGAAGAAAAAAGTTTTGATTCTAATTATCAAAGTTATTGAGATAATAATTTCTCTATTTTCATAATCCAAGTTAAAGAACTTTCCTTTATTGAATTTATGTCAGTAAAATCACAAAATTCTGACTTTTCATTATTTTTCATAAAATTTTCTGACTTATACTTAGCAATATTAAAATAATTAAGAGCAATTTTAAAATTATCTAATTCATAATGACATTTCCCTAAATTGAGATATAAATCTAATGATGGATGAGGAAATTGAGATGCCTTCTTTAACTTACTTATAGCTTGTTCAAATTCATTAAATAATATTAAAATATTTCCATAGGTTTCATAACTCTTCCCATTAAATTGAGAATTGATTTTTATAGCCTTCTTTATGTTTACTAAAGCTTCTTTTTTATTCCCATCAATAGCTAATTTTTGACTATAATTCTGTAATATCTTTACTTTTATTGTGTTTAATTCATCATTATCATTCAACAGTATTGCGTTATCAATACATTTAAGAGATTCTGAAAAACAATTCATTTCTGCCAGAATTAATGCTCTTAGACATTTAAGAATAGAATCGTTAGGTCTTTCACGAATCTGGGTTTTAAGTAAATTTAATGCTTCATCAAACTTAACGGTATTAAAAAAAACTTGAATTTGCTCATTAATTAATTCTTCCTCATTACTTTTTAGCAAAGAATCATCTAATTTAGTCTTCATTTCATTTAAAATAATAGTTCTTGTTTCTATAAGCTTAAAATATCCTGGAAATTTATTTATAGCACTAATAAGAAAGATCATTGCATAATTATTCTTATTTAAACTAGATAAAACAAGAGATTTCAGATCATAATATATAGGTGTCTTTTTATCAAGTTGTATAGCATTATCAATAGAATTTAAAGCATTCTGATAGTTAGAATTTAGTATATAATAATTAGCTATAATCCAGTGAGAGAAATGATTTTTTGGTTCTAATATAATTGATTTATTCATACAATCAAATGCTATGTCCAATTTCTTTAAGCTTAGACTGATTAGGGCTTTAAGATGATAAGCTTGAATATTTCTTGGATTTTTTTGAATCATCCCATCTAAAATTTTAAGTGCTCCTTTAATATCATTTAAAATCCATAGAATTCTTGCTTTATATACTAAAAAATAATAACCGCAATCCTTTTCTTTTTTCAATTCTTGGTTTTCTTCATCTCCCTTCATAAAAAGTTTAACAAGAAATGATTTTCTAAGAAATTTTTGAGTATATCTGCTTTCGACTTTATTGTTTTTTGTAAAAATTATGTCAACAGGATATTCTGGATATTTATTAGATGCAATCTCAGTAAAAAATAATGCTTCTTTAATATTATTATTCCAGAGTAAGATATCAATTAGCCATAAGTAAAATTCAGGAAGATCCTTAAATTTTAAATATTTTCTGATTAAGTTAAAGGCACTTAGACAGTCTCCTTTTATTCGAAAACTATTAATCTTATCTTCCAAATTATAGGATAGATTTTCAATAAACTGATACTCCAAGAAATTATCATTGATTAATAGATTTCGAGCAATATTATATTTTCTCTTCTCAATTAACTCATCAATTAAAACAGATATTGAAATTAAATCAGCCATTATTGTGCCCTTTTCATCACTAAATTCCTTATATTGCTTTAAATTTATTAGTAAATTTAACCGTCTATAGAAAAAATAATCTGAAAAAGTATGTAAATCATGTAATTCCAAATAATCATCCTCATTTATTTTTTCTATAACTTCTTGGATAATTTCTATAATCTCATCTACCAATTGCACAGATTCAGAGAATTTCAATTTCTCTTGGAACTCATTGATTATTTTTAATTTTTGAAAAATTAAAGTTAATTTTGAACCTCCAAAAATTCTTTTGATCTCTTCAAAATCAATATATAAATAATATTGTATATCAAATTTATTGGGAAGAATGAATTCTTTTTCTATATCAAATTGCACACTTTTATAACTTGCTTCTCTTAGCATCCTTTCTTGATTTTTAGGTATTTTTTGTTTGAGCAAAATATTAAGGAATTCATTTATACTAATATCTTTCATGGAAGTACTGATTATTGCAGATAATTCTGATTTTTTATCAAGGTTTTCAATTTTTTTTTCTAAGAAGTTAATCTCAGTAATTTTAGCTCTGATAATATTCATATAATATAAAATATGTTTTTTATCAAACTTCTTATCTCGTTTTTTATTATTACATGGAAAGCATGTCGGAACAAGATTGTAATAGCTATTTATTTCAAATTCTCCTCCTAAATCATATAATTTAATTGCCTTTTCTTTTCCTAATGATTCTGGAATAACATGATCTACTTGAAAATTATTAAAAAGCAGAACTTCATTACAATAAAAGCATCTCTTATTATAAGTATTCCATAAAACCCTTCGAACTATGGAATCATTTTTATTTACAATATTGACCATATTTTTTCATACATTTAACATAATTTTATCTTCTGCTAATACAAATAATATCCGACAGAATAAAAATCTAAAAACTTTTAATTTACTAAAATTGTTAAAATTGATTGATCAAAAGGTTTGGAAAGGAATAGGAAAGACCCTATATTTGTTTGCACATTTTTTTGACGAGGATTATGCTCCTAAAACGGAATTTTTTAAGGATTTTCTTTCACAATCAGAAGAAGCTGTTCCATTTATATGTCCTCTTGGATGGGCTAGTAGAGAAATAGAAAATCTCTTGAATTTACCAAAAGAATTTAAAAAATCACGAAATGATTGTCATTTAGTAATTTTAGATTATCGTAATGAGGAAAATTGTATAATTGGTTATGTCAATTTTTTTGGTATAGGATATATAGGTATCATTGACGATAATTATGAAGGAGATTCAAAAGTTTTGGGTTATTATATTAATGTCAAGAGTAAAGATGATAAGGACCTTAGCTCTTTTCTGAAACATTGATGCTTATTGGGTTAGAGTTAGAACAAAGAGAAAAGTATAAAGAAGCTAATAAATACTTTACTGAAGCAATTGGTTAACAGATGAGACCTTAAAATTATTTAAAGATCAGTATTCCCAAGCTTTTCAAGAAGCAAAATTATCAAAAGATGTAGAGGATGCCTTTTTCTCTGCAGCTAAGAAAGCTGGTTTGAAAGAAGGAGAAATACTTGATGAAAAATGGTTAGAAGCCTTTATGGATGAATTTATGAATTCAGACACATTATCAAATTTCTTAAAAAATATTGAAAAGAAGGAAGATTCTCTGATGATCTATAATTTTTATACGATAATTAAATTAATATGGGCTATATGACCCTGAAATGATCCTGCATTTTCTTGATCGATTGTAATTTTTGTTCTAACTAATCTTTTATCACATTCAAGATGGGCACATATATTGTTACAATCCCATGCTATTTGTGTTTTTATTCTATCAGTAAAAGTTCCCTTTTTTGTTTTCTTTTTCTTAGCCATTGGTTTTCTCTCCTTTATTATGTGTTTCTATTGATGAGATCTTTTTTTATTCTAGTTAAGTCTCCTCAAGTGGTAACGAATAATTTTCTCTCATATTTTTTCTTTATAATTCTTGTCTTACCCTATAATAAACACTTTAGAAATATATCTTTTTCATTTAGTCTAAATTTTTAAATTATTAGGGAATTTTTCATTATTTGCGTAATAATGACACAAAAAATTTATGAATTTAAAGTTCATAGCGAGCTATATTTTGAAATTGAGAAACTAAATTCTTTAAGGTATTGATAAAAATAGACGAAAATGAATTGTTCTAAAACCAGATGGGAAATTTTTATTCAGATCACTTACAGGCTTATTATAAGTTGATTTATTTGTATGTATCATTTCTTATTGCGTACCTTTCTTAGTTTATCTTTAATAATATTAACACTCTTAGTAATTTAAGAGTTGATATTGTGCTGAATCTTCGATTTGTGTATTCATTTCAGAGCTTTCAAACTTAAATTAGAGTTGAATTGGGTGGTTATAAAAAAAAATTAGAAGAAGAAATTAGAAAATCTAATTTCCGATTTAGAACAATAATAATTTTATAAAAAAAAAGATTATTTATTTTTTTTCTTGATACCACGCACTCTTACTGTTATACTGATGATGCCAATCATGGTTCCTGCAACTCCTACCAAGATACCCATTGGAAAGCCATCTATCTCTTGCCCTCCCACCACATCTTCAACATCTATCAACGAGGGTCCCTCTTTGTAATATGCTGTAAATACGGGGTCGTGAATAAGTTTTTCCCCTGACCATGCAGGATAGTTTTGAGTTTCTATAGAAAACAATGAGTCGCTTACAGTAAAATTAGGATCATTAAGTACGTAGGAATCAAGCGAAAATACGACATCGGTAAATAACTGTTTATCAGCTAACGGATCATTTTTAAATGTATCTACAACCATAATACTTACGGATGAGCCAATTGCATCGTATTCCGATTGCTCTCCTACTGTTGGATAATCGAATAGGGTATACATGGTCTTATTCGGATCTGACATGCTAATTTGGGCGATTTCGTCGTTGTCCACAAGAAATCTAAACCTATTGTTCGGTACCGTGATGATAAGGTCTTGATCTTTTTCTATGTCAGCGGAGGAGACAAAATAAGTGTAGTGCGGCATCGCTAATCCGTATCCTTGCACGGCGTCGTACAGTGTCGAATTGGTGATTTTTGGAAGTCTCGTTGTCAAGCTTAAATCTGCCTCGGTTGATTTGATATCGTATCCAAATCCGTATGAATAATTTCCAGGAGAGGTATTTGCGTAAGTCGCATTGGCACGGGATTCCCAGCTACCGAAAGAAGTATATATAGGAAAGTTAGGATAATTGATATCCCAGCTTACAACATTTCCTTGCTTGGAAGGACTTGTAAACTCAATAGTATCTGCGATCTCATCAATTGTTTTATCAAAGGGATATAATACGCGAATAGTCGAATTATGTGATTTCCACGGTTCGTCCACATCTATATCCTCTTGCATTGATATGAGGTTATAAGCCTCTGGGTATATCCACCCCACAAACTCATCTGATACGTAGTAACTAAACCTACTTGTAGGAAGTCCTTCAGCAACTGAATATATAGCATTATTATCTTTATCATCATATACCACCAATTCACCGATCATTTCAGACCAAGCCACTTTTTCCCCCTCGTTTGTCGTGTATATTTGGAATAACATTATGAGAGGCATTGTATATTCCACATCCCACCTAGAATGCCTTATCAGAGTATCATCAGTCCATGATATATTTGCACTCTTCGACCATACCTCAGGGGTAATAACGGAATCATTCCATTCATCAAGTAGTATAGTGTGCTTCCCAAATAAGCTTTCCAATCATTGGCTCCTATCGAATCTGGAATATCTACATTTGGTATTATATATCCTCGGTACTCATGAGTGCTACTATACGAAGTTGGAGTTTCTATGATTCCGCCTCCAATATCGTCCACATTATCGTGCGGATTAGAAGAAGGAATAAACCCACTATTAGAAATTAGAAATTTCAGGGGAAATTACCATTCTATAGATCCATTATTACATTAATAAATCATTCTATAGATCCATTATTACATTAATAAATCAACTTTTAAATTCAAGTTATTTATAGATTAGTGTATCAAAAAAAGCTCAAATCGATAAAATGATCCTTTATCGGATAAAAATAAACAATTTTGGATTGTTTACTTCAGAAATTATAAATTTTATTAGCACTTTAACCGTTATTTTTGGTCCAAATGAAAGTGGAAAAACTACACTCTTAAGAGCAATTAATTTTCTTAAAAATTGCAACAAATTAAAATATGAGAAGAACTACAATTTTAATTTGAAAGATATGAAAATATCTCCCTCTATCGAATATTATCTAAATCCTTCGTTTTTTGGTATAGAAAAAAAAAATACGCCTATTATACCTATTATCTTTAGATGCAGTCATGATAAGTCTGAAATAGTAAATATATCAGAGTTTAATGATTCTATGGATCCAATGAGTTTTATGGAATTAATAAAAAATAAATTGGATATAATTTTCTGGGAAGAAAATTTCTTGGTGAGAAAGACAGGAGTACCTAATTTAAGTAGTGGAGAAACTATTTTTGAAGAAATGAAAAAATTATCTAAAAATACAAAAAATAAATTAATTCTTCTTGATAATATTACTCAATTTATATGTTAAAGGATAAGATAAAAATATTCTTTTTGTTCAAAACTAACAATTCCTTTATCATAAACTTTTACAATATTATCATGTTCATATTGAACTAATTTCTGGGCATTTTTTTTATAAATAGCTTTATTACTCGAATCTACTTGATCTTTATATACTTTTGCGACTCTTAGTTCTTCATTTATTTGACTAAATACATAAAAAATCTCTGCCCAACTACCTCTCTTATTCATTGGGGCTATATAGATATAACTTTAATTTTTTCATCCTGGACCTGAAAGAATGATCTCAGGATGGCCATAAAAAATTAATAAAACTAACTTCCCTTATTAAATCTCTTAATTCTTTTCTCTTTTTCTTTCAGCTCTTTTACCCTTGGATCAGTATAGACCTTTTCAATTAATCCATAAACCACAAGTGGAATAGATATAATAGAGATTAATATAGGCGCTAAAATAAGGGAAAATATTAAGATAATTACAGTTAGGCTTATCGTTATTAAAAACGAGATTTTTCTAAAGATAAAAATTCTATTCATATAATATGGTAAAAAATTTTCCTAATAAACTAATGAATTTTAATTATTAATTCGGAATTAAAAAAAACTACTTAAAACATTCCTTAAGGAAAATTTTGATCTCCCGAATAAATGGACAAATGAATAAAGTAAAAAAAATTAGTAAAAATAAAGAAATAAAAACTCTTTTCCCTCTTTCAAGATTTCCTTAGCATTTTCTCTTATAATCTCATTCAGATATTCCGAAACAGACCAATAACCAAGCTCTGGGTGTTTGCGGATATAGTTTTCAAATACTTCTTTTATGGCTTTTTAAAATTATTAGCAGCTAATTATTGCACTCAGGAGCACCATATTTTTTCTATTGAATTCTTTAACTATTATGCTATTAATTATATATTTAGAGCGCATATATAAAATATAGAGAGGATATAAATGTTCTGAAAATTTTGGTTAAATAGATCAAAGAGTTTAAATATTTGAATTAATTAATAAAGATTAGAAAATGATTTTTTGGTATATAAATTAGAAAATAAAAATTAAAAAAATGGGTTGAGAATGTATGGGAGAGAGTTTATACGGAAAATTTGGATTTGATATTGTTATAGCTGGTTTTGTAATTTTATTTACAGCATTTTTCGTTTCTATGACGTTTGGTTGGTTAATGCCTGATATTATTAAAAATCTGATTGTCTTTGGGTTCATTGTTCTTATCGTGGGAATTACTTTGGCGATAGCTGGTATTGTAAAAGATGATTTAAAAGAAAAGGCAATAAGATCATTAATTGCTGGAATCTTTTTTTTAATTCTTGGAATTGCATTGATTGTTCTTTTTAATACGTATATCGGTATATTGTTAGGGTAATTGATGTTATAGATTAAATTCCTCTATTCTTTTTTTTTAGTTCAATTTTTTGAGAATCGAGAACAAATATTAAATCTATAATATAGAGGTTAAATAGTATTATAAGAGATTATCTTTTTTTTCACAGAAGGTTTTGCCACAGCTAAAAGAAATGATTATAATGTTAGTAAAGTTATAACAAATGGTCCGTTTATTTGTCGTTCTAATAATGCTCTGGCTTCTTCTTCATTCATTATTTCGGCTTACTCATCATTCTCATCAACCTCTTCCTCAAATTTAAATCTCTTAATTTTGTTTTCTGTGTCTTTTTTGATTTTGTTTACTTTAGGTTTAGTAATCTCTTTTTTTTCATTTATCAT
>SDBT01006250.1_pt1 | contig 19825 bp, 23 predicted proteins | sample 2277101 | NCBI WGS metagenome assembly SDBT01 (sample SAMN10404973, study PRJNA504765) | marine sediment metagenome | isolation source: marine sediment core GS10_PC15, 103 cmbsf | place: Arctic Ocean: Southern Knipovich Ridge | collected 2010 | reverse complement strand
AGCTCTAGCGATGATGTTGCGGCAAGTAATGCAAATCTATATATCTACTGGATTAAGCGTCCAGATGAGGTAGGACCAACACTTACTAATGTCCCAGACATTCCAAAGGACTTCTTAGGAGTTTTGGGTGAGGGTATTCTCATTGATGTATTTAGAATGTTTGACAGAACTGCTGACTCCCGTGATGCAAAGAAAAACTGGGACGAAGGACTTTCTATGTTGAGAAACCTTGAACAGTCTCCTGATGTGGGACAGCCATTTATATTCAAAGCGTATCCTAAAAAATATTCATAATGGTAGTTATATATAATCAACCAAGACAAGGAAGCACCACACCAAATGAGGCTCACTCACCCGATGACTTTGAGCTAGCCGCACTTGCTGCTATTAATGATGAAAAAGAAGACTGGGATGAAAGGGAGGTCCAAATTACAGACAAGGTTTCTTACATCATGCAGAATGTTATCGAACAAGCCAGAAAATACTATCTGGGTGTTTTTGATACCCCAACTGACGAGATAACAGGAGAGCCAAAGACTTGGGTTCCACAGACAGAAACTGCTGTTGACCAGTCTGCTAATAGCATAGACCTTGACACAAAGGATATCATTATAATGCCTGGCAATCCTGCTTCTGTTAACATAACACCAGTTATTCGTGCTGCTGTTCAGAATTTATTTAAGAAACTCGATTTTGGTCAGATGCTTAATGACCTTGGTACTGCCGTTTCTCGTGATGGCACAGTTGTTATCAAGACAGTCATACAGAAAAATCCACATACTGGAAAGAAGGAAATATCTTCATATATAGTTGACCTATTAAACTTATGGATGGACCCACACGCTAACACGCTTGAAGACACGTCTGTTATCGAGCGTAGTGTAATGTCTAAGTTCGATGTTGAGTCGAAGAGTGATGTGTGGGAGAATACAGACAAAATTCAGTTTTCGAATACAGTCCCGAAGTTTGATGAGCTATTCACCACTTCAACTGGTGGCAAGCTTCCGAATGCAGAGATGTGGGAACGCTGGGGGAAGATAAAAAAATCTTGGATAACCAAAAAGAAGAGCGATGATGATATATGGTTAGAAGGACACCTGATTGGGTCTGGCATTGGTGCTGCTAATGTCCTTCATTTGGCTCGTGAAAACCCACGCGAAGATGGGCGTAAGCCATATGAGGAAGGCTGGTACAGAAGGATTCCTGGCAGATGGTATGGACGTGGTGTTGCAGAGATGTTGTTTGGGCTACAGGAGTACATCAACATGGTTGTCAACATCCGTAAGGCCAATAACATGGTTCTACAGAGTGGTATTTTCTTGATTAAGAAGGGTTCCCCTGTAACGCCTGACATGATAAGCCAGCTATCTGCTGGAGGTGGTATTCCTGTGAACAATGTGGAGACTGATATTAAGCAGCTTCCAGTGCAGGACTTCAGAGCATCAAGTTACCAAGATGAAGACAGAATTAACTTATGGGGACAGAGACAAACAGGAGCATTCGGCACTGGACGAGGAGAAGTTGGTGCAGCATCACAATCTGCTACCGCAGCACTTACGGCAGAGAGGAATATACGTGATACGTTTGTTACTATTCAGGAGAATGTTGGATTCCTTATTGAGCGTTTGATTAGAAACCAATATCTTCCTCGTTTGAAGGAGATAATGAAGCCCAATGAGTTGATTCGTTTGACTGGAGATGCTGAATTCTTGACATTTATAGACGAGAGACTTATTAAGCAAAGACAGAATACATTTGCTCATAGGCATTTGGCAGTGACAGGCATGTGGCCAGAGCCAGAACAATTAGCTGAAATTGGAAATGAATTTAAAGACTTCCTGACAGAACAAGGCAAACAAAGATTTGTGAAATATTTTAGAGGAATGTTTGATGAAAATATTGATGTTGAGGTCCATGTGACTGACGAGAAGTTCAATAGAGTTGTGGCCGTGAACCAACTACGTGACGCACTTGTGGCATACTCACGTATCCCAACTGCATCTAAGCTTGACACTGACGCAATACTACGTGAGATGTTCAATATCATGGGTCTAAAGGGTGAGTTCTTTATGGCTAAACCACAGATACCAGCGACAGCAAGAGACATAGGGCAGACGGCAAGACAACTCCGTGAGTTTGGGGAAGCTCCACCTACTGAAGTAGGGGCATTCACAGCCGCACAAGGTTTACCGAACCAGGGACCAGGAGAAGGATTAGTACCACCAAAACAGAGCTTGAATATTGGTGGTAATTTAGCTAATCTGCAATAATGCCTAAGAAACTAGAGAACAAGCTTGCTCGACAAGCGAGGAAGAAAGGGCTTAAAGGAAAAGCTAAGAACGCATATGTTTTTGGCACTATAAAAAACATAGAGAAGAAAAGAAAGAAGAAATAATGGCATTTTTCCCAACACCAACTGGTAAATTAACTCCTGAACTTGAGAGACTACAGGGTCGCTTCCCAAGAAAAGAAATCAGGAACAAGGCTTCAAGAGTTCTTAGTAAGATAACTCAGCCTATCATTGAAAAGACACGAGATGTTGTTGCTTCGATTTCTCCTTCTCGGAAAGCCACAGTAGACAACACAGAAGAACAAGAGAGTCAGAAAGTTTTTAAGAATCTTTTGTTTAGCAAGAAAGGACTTAATATCAAGAGTCTACCAGAACAGGCATTGTCTGGCACTAAAAAGTCTCAGCAAGCACAGGTTCAGAAGGGACAAGAGACAAGGACAAACAAAACGAAAAGCATCGTTAAGGCCATTGGGGACTATGAAACTGAGTCTTTACAACTTGCAGACGGTTCCTTTATCAAGCCAAAGTCTATTGGCGAGACATATTCATATGTGCACCCGTTTAGTAGAGACCTTGGGAGATATCAGGTTTCACCTCCGACCTTAGAAACATATTCAAAACTTTATTTAGGAAGACAGGTGACAGTAGAGGAATTTCTTGAGAATCCAGAATTACAGGATAAATTTGTTGAAAAAATGATTAGCGACAGAAAAGATAGATTTGGTTTAACAGACGAAGAAGTTATAAAGGCGCACAATGTTGGTCTGAATGGAGACTTTGATAGTTCAATAGCTAAAGAATACCTGGAGAGAGTATCGGAATTTTTGAAAGAAGATTCTCAGTTTTCTATGCTTGGCATTAGGCCAGGGGTCAAGAGAAAAGCGGAGAGTAGACTTCGTTCAGCAATTGAAGTATAGAGGATATTGTAGTATAATAAAATAGAAATATGTCTAACGATAAATTGATATTTAGGAACACAGAAAGAAGCTATGACAACGCAACTCCGAGTGGTGGTGTTGATAACGAAAAGTATTTCCCTACTGTTTCTTTTAATGCAGGGGAATTACCAGAGATAGTGTCATGGGTTCCTGGTGGAGAGTACAAGATTGTTTTGAAAGTGAAACAAAAAGACGTGAGAATACTTGAAGAAGATGGCAGCATTGAAGAAGATGCTAATTTTGAGATAGTTGGAGTTGCTGCTATAAGCCCAATGTTTGAAGACCTGGGCAAAAAGGCAGAAGAAAAATTAAATAAATAACACAAAAGTTGAAGTATTTTTAATTAGTGTGCTATAATGCAAACGAATGGAAAATAATCTTGAAGACCATTTCAACAGCATCGAGCTTGGTGAGTTAGCTAAGAAGTTTCTTGAAACAGACTATTACAAAAAGCTAGTGAAGCCAGCAATAGATGGGATGTTCGAAATATTGGGTAACATCAGAAATGTTCCAGAAGAACATTCTGAGTATGAGGTTAAAGCCAGAATATTGGCACTTAATCTTATTGAGAGTTTTTCAAACTTGATAGAGAATGGTTACAAAGTGAACGCACTGCATTCGCAGGTGTTCGTAGACAAAACCAGGAAGAAGAAGCAGAACCTTTACAGAGAAAAGTAATAGATTGCTCAGGAACCGACGATTTCCCCCTTCAGCACTTAACGAGTTCTGAAGAGGGAACATGGTCGAATGTTCCTCGTAATATTAAGGAGTTTTATAATAGTGTGTGTGTAGCGTTGTTGGCGGTTTTTCCTTGTTAGCATAGGCAATTGAGCCTATTTTCCAACTAGCATTGTACCCGCCTGCACAATATCCACTCATTGTCGTATATGGGAGACACTGACAAACCCGTTTCTGTGACCGACACTCCATCTACAGATGCACCTGCTGCACCTGCAACCGAACCCCAAGTGGACCCAAAAAGTCCCGAAGAAGTCCGTAAAAGGATTATTGAGGCGAAGGAACAGGACAAAGCGGCTGATGCGCCAATCTTAGATGAAGTAGGCTCAACGAATGCGGCCAACCCAGAGGCCAAGCCTCAAGAAAAAGATGCTACTGAATCTGCATTAGCACTGGTTAAAGCCGCAACTGGAAGAGATTTTAATTCAGTCGTGGATGCGGAGAAGTTTCTATCAAACCTTCATAAACTCGTTGGCGACCAAGAAGTATCGGATGGCCGAAAGGCAAAGGAGCTAATCGTTGAGTGGGGTAAAAAGCAGGGAAAAACCTATGATGAGGCCCGCCAGATAATGGCAGACCAACTTATAGACTCTGTTTCACCCGACGCTCAGCAACCAGCACCTGTAGTAGAACCGAAAGTTGAACCTGAAAAGGTAGAGACCAAGGAACCCGAAAAGGAGACACCTGGAAAGGTTGACCCTAGGGATACTCGTCTGAAGAAACTTGAGGATGACAACAACAAGCGAGAGCTTTTGTTGGCTTATCCAGAGTCTGATGAAGTGATAGAACAAGTACAGCAAATTGCGGAAGCAATGGGCTTGTCTTGGAAGGTAGCTTACGAACAAACGCCGTTCAAAGCTATCCTGGCGGAAAGAAAAAAGGTTGAGGCTAAAAATAGTCCCGAAGTTACACCAAGTAATAGGACACCACAAAATAGGCAGAAGGTACAGGACATTGGTAGAAGGATTTTAAATAATACCGCTACCGATGATGATAGGGTAAAACTTATTGAAGAACTGGGCCTTGATGCTTAATTAAGTTTATGGCCGTTGACGGAATTTTGAAGACATATGGCGACGTAACAGTCAAACCCGACGTTGTTGGGGCCATCGCGCTTCTTACTGCGCTAGAAACGTGGTTCCTGGGCAATCTTGGCACAAGTACAGCACAAGCAGTAGTTCACCAAACGCAGGTAGACACTCTACGAACAGCTCAGTCCCGTGCAGTAGCACAGGGTGCTGACTATTCATTGTTAGAGAGTTCAACCCCTTCGTTTCTAACGAACCTTGTCGAAGAAGTACACATCCCGTTCGCTGTTACCGCAGCGCAACAGAGGTCTGCTCACTTCTCCGGCGAGAACATGCTTGCCTACCAGACGCAAAAAGCCATGAAAGATTACGGTAACGCCGTAGAGTTCGACTTAGTTCGTTCTACACAGGTATCGGGTCAATCAGGTGTGACAGCAAAGATGAGTGGTATTATTGAGGCAGTCTCAAAAAGTACCAACCACACTTCACATAGCTCTGGTACAGTCCTGTCGGCATCAATCATTAACGGATTGATGAAGGCGGCTGTTGACAACTCTAACGGTACGGTTGGAACCGATGTGTTCATGGGTTCATTCCTTCGTGCAGTGATAGATGACTTCACGCAGAAGTCAAACACGATAGTGAATGTTCCTTCAAGCACCATCGACAACATCATAGACTTCTATCAGACTTCGTTTGGTAGAATCGCTATGCACTACCACCGTTATGTTCAACAGTCAGGGGACGCAACAGGCAGAATGCTAACTGTACGTCCTGAGGCTCTGAAGATTGCTTATCTTGAACGCTCATTCATTGACAGAAACATTTCGCGCACTGGTAACTACGACAAGCGTGCGGTTGTTGGTCAAATGACTCTTGAGGTCAAGAACCAGGAAAACCACTGGTTTGCAGATGGATTTGATATAGATTAACCTCTAAGTTGAAACCTTAAGCAACAAGCGACAGTAGAAAATAACTATAATTAGTTGTGATTCGGTCTTAGTATTCATTGTGCTTTGACCGAACACAATGGACACAACTAATGAATGGGGTTTGTCCCCACAAAACTAACAAACAAAAATGCTAGGACAACATAACAAAACAACGATAGTTATAGTAGGATTAGTAATAATACTAGGAGTTCTAGTGTACTCTGTAACCAAATTACAGAGTCAAGTGAATGAACAGAAGCAAGTGATGGCTGCTCTTATAGATGGCAACTTGCCTGTAGTGAAAGTTGGTGAGGAAAATGTACCTGTGTACAGATTCCTATATAATGAGATAATTAAATTAAGTAATATTCCAGACACTTCTATTGAGGATATTGACTAAGGTTGATATCTCATTATGATAGCACAGTAAGACAGTATTGCTGTTGGGTCTAGTAAACACTTTGCTAGACCCAACACAAAGTGTTAGCAATACTGTAAGTATAGCTAAAAATCTCATGCAAGACAAAAAATTGAATAGACTTATACAAGACAAACTCGGCCAAGATAAAATTCTGGCTGAGATTTTTCGTCTCATAATTAAGAAACACAAAGGTGACACATCTAGACAACGAGCTATCCGTGTTGCAGTTGAAGTATATGAGCGTAGACACCCACAAGCCATGGAAGAGTTGGATTTAGGGATAAAACGAAGGAAAGAATTAGCACTAAATGATTTTGCGGCTACCGACCAGGACCAAAGACATTTCTCGGCAGTTCCTGCCCCATTGGTCCAAAGAATTAATATGATTGTAGGCTCTACTCCTTTTCTGTCGGATGAAGCCATCAAGGAGTTTAAAGAAGACGAATGGTTTGTGAAGGAGTTCCCAAGGTATTCAGTTGCTAAGCGTTTTTGATGATTTGAAGTTGCATCTTGTTTATGGTATAATTGTAATATATGGCAGGGGAAACTTGGACCAATGAAGAAAATAATATTCTTAAAAAATACTATTCACAACATGGGGCTGATATTGTTTCTAAGAAACTAGACAAAAGAACACGGACAGCAGTTATCGGTCAAGCCAGTAGACTAGGAATACCGTCGGGTAGATTTATAAGAGAAGAAGAGATTGAATATCTGAAGGAATATTACATTCGTGGCAACAAAGAAGACATAGAAGACAAGCTCGGCAAGTCCTGGGGGACAATAAAAGCATTGGCATTCAGACTTGGCATAAAAAGAGATGTATCTTTCTTCTTAAAAGAAGCAAACAAAAAAAGATTTGGACGTAAAAGAAGTAGGGTATTTGTAAAAAACAAACTAATCAACGAAAGAGGAAAAATTTGTGAACACAAAATGTGCACTTGGACCCAAACAATAGAACCTCATCACCTGGACGGAGATACGAGCAACAACAAAGATAGTAATTTAATGTTGTTATGCCCGAATCATCATAGTGTCACTGATAACCACGCTCATCAAGGAAATAATGGCTGGAAAAAATAACACAAAACCCAAACTTGCATTGGCAATTATCGCTAAGGGAGACGATAGAGAGGCAGAATTACTCGATAGATTATTGGGTGGTCCAACGGCAGACAATATACAGGAGAAGAATAAAAACATTGACCTTACTGGCGTTGAGGGCATGGCCAAACATGTGGACGCAATTTTTGTCACAATAACGCAAAAAAACAAAAAGTGTGAGGAAGTTGCCAAGAAATATGGTGCTCACATATCCCACTGTGAATGGGATGAGCAATTCGATAATGCACGTAACTTCAACTGGGGACAAGTCCCGAAAGAATACGAATATATCTGTTGGTATGACTGTGATGATGCTGTTGTGAACCCATACCTCCACGCAGGTGCTGTTAAGCTTATGAAGGAGAGGGGCATAGATGCAGCAATGTCGTTCTACGCATACGACCATGATGAGTATGGCAATTGTATCGTAGAGCACTTCAAGAGCAGAATACTCAAGAACGATGGAACATTTAGGTGGTCAAGTGCTGTCCACGAAGATTTTGCGTATGAACGCGGGATTACTACGCATCTATTTGAAGACTGTTATCCTATTCATCTAACAGATGAAGTGAGGATTAGAGAGAGTGCCGAAAGAAACCTCCGTATCTCGGAACTTGAGCTAAAGAGAAATCCTAATGACCCAAGAACCTATTGGAACCTTGCGAATACATATTATATGGTTCACAACTACGAAGGAGCAAAGAACATTTATCTACAGTTTCTGAAACTATCAGAGTCTGAAGACGAGCGTTTCTTAGCGTGGTCTAGGCTTGCAGGTATTTATGCGAATACTGGAGATGTCCCTAACGCTATAGAGGCTGCCCTTGAGATGGTTGGATTGAAGCCTTGGTATCCTGATGGGTATTTCCAGCTTGGAGAATTATATCTCAAAGCTGACAAGCACAAACACGCTAGAGAGATGTTTGAAATGGGATTCAAGAAGAAGTCTCCAAAAGGATTCCTTATTGTATGGAACCCATTAGATTACACATTCAACCCAACAAAATTGTATGCTATAGTGCTAATGGAACTTGGTCTTGCACAGGAAGCTTATAAGCAGATATTGAAGTGTTTGAAAATCAGACCAAAAGATAAGGGACTAAAACAGCTTAAAAACAGTGTTGGTGAACTAGCTCGTAAGGATAAGAAAGCACGTCAGATTCATGATAAGGCTCTAAAACTAACTGACAAAAAAGAAATTAAGAAATTACTTGAAGAAGTCCCAGAAGAAATGAAATATCACCCTGGCATCTGTCAGATAAGGAACACTTATTTTATCAAGAAAACAACTTCCGGAAAAGACCTAATCATTTACTGTTCACACACTGCACAGGAGTGGAACCCAATGGTTGCACGCAAAGAAGGGGTTGGCGGTAGCGAAGAAGCTATCGTACAACTTTCTAAGAAATTTAAGGAGGCTGGATATTACGTTACGGTATACTGCAATACTCCTAAGTCTCAAGAGTTTGAGTTTGATGGCGTAAAGTGGTTGCCCTTTATGGCATTCAACCCAAGAGACAGGCAAGATATCGCTATTCTGTGGAGACATCCTGCATTTGTAGAGACTGGCGTTAACGCAAAGAAAATTTACATTGACATGCACGACGTTATCCCACCAGAGGAGTTTACGTTTGGACGTTTGGCTCAAATAACCAAAGTCATGTTCAAGAGTGATGTTCAGAGGAAACACTATCCCCATATCCCCGATGACAAATGTGCTGTTGTTCCTCATGGACTTGATACTGAAGAATTTGACTCACAGAGAGATGAGATTAAGAAAGACCCATACTTGTTGCTTAATACATCCTCACCAGACAGAAGTTTGAAGACCTGTTTGAAAGCTGTCAAGCTAGCGCATAGTAGACTTCCAGAAGAACTGAAGGATAAGATGAAGTTTACATGGCATTACGGGTTCAACGTATGGGACACAGACTTCTCAGACAATACCAAAATGTTAAAATGGAAACAGGATGCTATTGATTCAATGAATGAGCTTAAGAAAATGGGCATCATGACAGAGGAAAGCGGAGGCAGAGTATCACAGGAAGAGATAACTAGAAAATACTTATCTGCTGGATTGCTCTTGTACCCATCTGAGTTCTTTGAGATTGGGTTCATTGGAGGCATCAAAGGAATGCTTGGTGGCGCAATACCACTTACAACAGATATTTTCGCCCAAGGGGAGTTCTGTAAAGGATTTAAACTCCATTCTGAGGTTGACGACAAGACCTGGACAAGGGACATCGAGAGTGGTATAGATTATGGGTATCAAGACATATCAGCAATCGCAGATAAGATTGTTGACTACATCAAGAATGTAGATAAATACGAATCTCTCCGTCAAGAGGTCGTGGAACACGCAAGACAGTTTACGTGGGACAAGACTTCCGAAGGATGGGTCAAAATATTCAATGAGTGAGAATAACGAAAAAGATATGACCAAAATCGTCCATAATGGACGTGTTGGTGAAGGTTGTGCTACAGGTGTCCATAGGTGGTCAGAAAAAACTGATATAAAAAAAGGCGAGGGAGACAATGCCATCATGACATTGCAATGTGTCAACTGTCAGGCTACCGTGAAAATGGATATCGACCTCCAGATGAACGATGTCATTGACGATATGGAGAAAGCAGTACAAGACATTGCTCCAATCAATCAACCCCAGCCACGTGTTGTGGCGGCCCCTAACATCGAAACATCAGAAGAAACAGCACAAAATGAAGGCACACAACAGAACCAACAAGTATCAGACCTATTAAACAAATAAATATGGATACAGATAAAAAAATAGTGCTCGTGACAGGAATAAATGGTTTTGCAGCATCCCATCTTGCGAAGAAGCTGTTAGCAGAAGGTCATGAAGTTCATGGGACTATTCGTGTGCGTTCTGATTTGTATCGTATCGAAGATATTAAGAAAAAGTTGGTCCTTCATACCATGGAGCTGACTGACTGCTTGAATGTTGAGAGAGTCGTCCTAGAGGTTAAGCCAGATGAGCTATACCATCTGGCCGCACAATCAGCAGTAAGGCAATCCTGGGATATGCCCACAGAGAATTATCGCATCAATGTGGATGGGACTATCCACATTCTTGAAGCATGTAGGAAGCTCGAAAAGCCACCATTGATTCTTAATGTGTCTACCTGTGAGGTTTACGGTAACACAAGTGATGAAGTAATTGACGAGAATACCACAGCCGACCCGAACACGCATTATGGTATTTCAAAGTATGGACAGGATATGGTCGGCAGATTGTACCACAAGGCTTATGGCTTGCCAGTAGTGACTAGCCGTTCGTTCAACGTAACAGGATATGGTAGGGCAGATGTATTTGTAGACTCTAATTTCGCAAGACAAGTGGTAGAGATAGAGCTTGGGTCGAAAGAACCAATAATTAAGCATGGCAACCTTGAGTCTGTTAGGGACTTCACAGACATCAAAGATGTCGTGAATGGCTACACAATAATATTGAGAAAAGGTACGCCAGGAGAAGTATACGTAATTGCTAGCGGTGAGCTTGTGTCTATACGGACGTTGCTAGATTTACTGTTGAAGAATTCAACATTGAAGGATATTAAGGACGAGATTGACCCAGCTAGACTCAGGCCAACAGATACCCATGGGACACGTGGAGATGCATCAAAGATTAAGGCACTAGGATGGGAATATACAATTCCATTTGAACAAAGTCTTGTAGAGCTAATAAAATACTGGAGGCTGAGACTAAAAAAATAACATGATTTCGCTAGCTATATCAAAAATAACAACTAAGGTAAGAGAAAACGTTAATGCCTGTTTAGACGACAACAGGATTGGGCAGGGTAAGTTTAACAAAGAGTTTGAGAAATTAGTAGGTGAATACAATGGCGTAGGACCAGGAGCAGCAGTATGTAATGGTTCTATGGCTGACATAGTTGCTCTAACGGCGATGAAGGAGCTACATCCTGGCAAGACGGAGGTTATAGTCCCAGCCTACACTTTTATAGCACAAACAAATGCTATATTCATTGCTGGCCTAAAACCAGTGTTCGTAGATGTTGGTGATGATTATCAGATTGATGTTTCGCAAGTTGAGAACAAGATAAACGAGAATACATTGTGTATTTATGCTGTTCATTTATTTGGCAAGGCGTGTGACATCTGGACACTAAGAGGTTTGGCGAATAAGCACAATATCGGACTCGTAGAAGATTGTTGTGAGGCATTCGGTGGAGAACCATCTTATCCATTAAAGGTATTAGAAAAAATGATTAATAGAAAACTAGGAACAATTGGAGATTTTGGCACATTCTCGTTCTTCCCGTCTCATACTATAACAACTGGAGAAGGTGGGATGGTTATATCAAAAGACCCAGAGAAGATAGAACTAGCCAAGAAGGTTGCCAATCATGGGAGGCGCGGCAACGATATTTTAGACAAATTCCACTTTGACGTATTTGGATATAACGGCAAGATGAGTAATGTATTGGCATCTATAGGCTGTGCGATTATTGATGATGCTGAAGCTATCATTGAACAGCGCAAGAAGAACGTGGAGCTATACAATAAGACACTTGGGCTAGACTGGTACGCCACATCTCCTCATTGTTACCCAGTACGCTACGCGAACGAAGAGCAACGTGATGAGACACTTAAGAGATTAGAGGCTAACGGCATAGAGGCACGTAAGGCGTTCTCATGTTTGCCGACACAAGAAAAAGTGTATGCACATCTTGGCTACAAAAAGGGGGACTTCCCAATTGCTGAGAAGTTTGGAGAGACAGTTCTCTTCACGCCTATACACCAAGGTTTGACATTTGAAGATATAGATAAGATTTGTAAAATTCTTAAAAAATGAGATTAGATGTGGCAATAATTTTCCCTCACGGGATACAATATTTTGACGATATATTAGAAATATTATATAAGTATCCTAATCTTGAATTGTTATATTTCAGAAAATATAAACCACTTAATTTTATTCAATCAATAGAGGAGATATATAGAACAGACACAGTACCATGGGAGCACATAAAAAGTAAAACAAAATATCTAGAGGGTACAGGTAACGATATGTTCGTTATATTGATAAAGAATCATGCCCCAGAGGAGTTTATAGTTGGAGAGGGTGAATACCGGCATAAACAATGTATGCTCATCAATAGATTTAAATGGGAGGTAAGGGAAAAATTTAATCCAGTTATCAACGGAGAGAGAAGTGAACACCATGTTATACATGCTACTGATTATGAAGAGCAGACAATGATACTGTGGCCGAAATTTGGGTTTGACACGATAGACACGATAACATCTATATCAAATCCTATATTCCCACATGTTCCGTTCTACATATCAACGTTTGAGGAATATAAAATAGTTGAATTTGAATTAGATAAATTGAAATGTTGTCAGATGCGTATAGACGCACCAAATTATGAAGTGTCTATTAAAGATTCACTATATTATAAATATGTGATAGGTGATAAGGAACCGTATATAAACTACTGGAAAGAATTAAGAGGTACAAAATTATATTTAGATTCATCTCATATGAAATTCGATAGGCTTATAAAAGATATTGATTTGGATAGATTATTCAAAGAATATATTGTTGTAAGCGAAAATAGTGTTATACTAGATGGGAATCATCGAGCTAGCATTGCATTAGTAAATGGTATTAAGAAACTCCCTGTAATACAAGTAAAATGGTGTACAAAGTGGACATAAAAACAATATTAGATGCTTGTTCAGAGCAATTTGTAATTGTTAAAAAGGATGGAAATCTATATGAATACGAAATAGGAAATGATATAGATATATTTGCCAGAGATGCTATGAAATTAGTACAAGAAATATTATATATTTCTACCAATGAAGCATCAGTCAAGGTTGCAACATGTGATGGGCATAGTCATATAGATTTTATGGAAGGGAATGTCTTGATTGTCAGATTAGATATAATAGATACACTTGATTTATATAAAGATTTATTACTTGAAAATAATAATTATGCCCAATTAGCATTTCGGTTATTTGAATATGCAAAGTGCCCACATAAACAAAAACATTTAGATTTTGTAAAAAATGAATTCAGTAAAGAACAATAATTTTATATTATATTTTAGCCCCAGATGTGCGGAGACCTCTTTACATGAATGGTTTAAAACTTTTAAACCAGCAAAAAAGATTATAATAGTTGTTAGAAATCCGATTAATAGATTTGCGTCTATATTAAATCATCCGATGGTATTTAAACATATAGGAGATGAGTATGGTAAAAACAGAATAGATATGTTGTTGGCATACCTAGAAAAGAATGGGATTGATATTGATGCACATTTCCGATTACAGTCGGATAAGCCAGCAAGTTATTTTACGCATATTATCAGAATAGAAGATGGGAATATAATAAATAAACTTAATCAAATAACTAATAGCACTAGCGAAGATTTTCTTTTAAATTCAACGCAAGATAAACTAGATGACCCTGATAGTTATGATTTTGATTATAGCAAGATAGAAATCGTAACACCATTAGATTTTAACAATGAACAATTAGCTAGAATAAAAAATCTTTATAAATCAGATTTTAAAAACTTTTATGATAAACCTAATAATATTTAGTAAAAATAGACCAATGCAACTCCAGGCTACACTTGATAGCATTGAGTTGTATACAAAAGGATTTTTCAACAATATAGATATTGTGTATTTAGCAACTGATGATAAATACAGACATGGATATGACGTATTAAAAGAAAAGAAGCCGTATGTCAATTTTATTGCTGAAACGGATTTTGAGAAAGATATAAAGAGCTGTTTCAAAATGGATTTCACATGCATGGCCGCTGATGATGATATCATATTTACAGAGTTTAACAAGGGACTATTCAGGGTATTTAATAATCCAGAAATATGTTGTTTTAGTCTTAGACTTGGGAAGAATATAAATTATTGTTATTCTAATGATAAGCCTAATGAGCTGAAGAATTACAAAGAAGATGGGGAGTTTATGTATTGGGATTGGCGAGATGAAGAGTTGGATTTTGCATATCCATTATCGGTTGTATCGCACATATTCAGGACAGAATTTATTAAAAGATTAACAGATAAGATATCATTTAAGGATACTAATACATATGAGGCGGGGTTACAAGCGTTCATTCAAGAGTGTGCTCCAAAAATAGCATCGCATAAGAACAGTAGAATAATTGGGGTTCCAGCTAATAGCGTAAATGATTCATGGACTAATCGTAACGGGTTGAAGTATGCATACTCTACAGAAGAATTAATAGATATGTATATGGACGGTAAAATAATAGATATAACAAAAATAAAGTCTGAGGAAATACATTCAGCACAACAAGAAATAAAATATAACTTTAAATAATATGTGGAAAAACAAAGAACAAATTGTAGACAATAGAAAAAACTTGGGTAAAATATATCAGGACCATTATCAAATAGGAATAGGTGCTGAAATTGGTGTTCTTTATGGTACCTTTACGAATCAAATACAGGAAACCTGGCAGGGGTCTGTGTTATGCGTTGATTGTTGGAAAGAAGAAGAACAAATGATTAGAGCTATGCATACCCTTGACCCATTGAGCACCATAATGGTGAAGGGTGATTCAACAGATGTTTCTAAATTCATTGCTAATGAAAGTTTGGATTGGATATATATAGATGGAGACCACAGTTACAAAGGTGCTTTGGCGGACCTCGAAAACTGGTCTCCAAAGGTAAGGAAGGGTGGAATAATATCTGGGCATGACTATATCAATTGGGAACTATTGTCACCAGAAGAATTTAAGAATCACGAATATCTTAAAACCAACAATGTCTGGAAGGCCGTAGATGAATATTGCGAAAAGAATAATTATAAATTTGAATTATTCCATGATACTATAATGCTTATTGATGGACAACTTAGGCACTTTCCGGATTTGGCTAGTTGGTGGTTCGTAAGATAATATGTCAAATATGGACAAAACAAGAAAAGTAGGTGTAATATTAATAGCAACTGGTACTGAGTACCATAATTATATTATACCTCAGATAGAATCTATAAAAAAGAACTTTAAGCCAACTGACAATGTGAGTATATTTTTATTTACTGATGCTAAATATAAGTATGTTGACAATCAATTTTATGTCAAAGATTTTGGGTATCCAGATTCAACATTATTTAGATACAGAACAATACTGGAACAAGAAAACGAATTAAAGAAAATGGATTATCTGTACTATATAGATATAGACATGTTGGTAGTGGACAAAATAGGCGAAGAAATACTGGGTAATCTTGTGGCAACTGTACATCCAGGGTACGTACACAAAAGAGGGACATATGAAGAAAATTCATCGTCGTTAGCGTATGTAAAAAGTAGTGAAGGAGATTATTATTTCTGTGGTGGTTTTAATGGAGGTTCATCTGGGGAATACTTAAAAATGGCTAAACAATTAGCAAAGAATATAGACAAGGATTATTCTGATGGGGTTATAGCAAGGTGGCATGACGAGTCACACATAAATCGTTATTTGATAGACAATCCTCCAACAAAGATATTGTCTCCAGCATATTGTTATCCAGAACCACCAGAAGATGAAATATATAAAACAGAGAAATGGAAAGAAGAATATACACCGAAGATATATGCACTGAATAAAAACCAACGAGAAAAGAAGGTTTCTATAGTTATCCCATGTTATAGACAGGCACAATTTCTTTCTAATGCAATAGAGTCAGCATTAGCACAGACATATGCTAATATTGAGGTTATAGTTGTTGACGATGGCTCCCCAGACAACACTAATGAAATTGCAAGGAAATATCCAGTTACGTTAGTCACACAAGAGAATAAAGGATTATCAGGTGCTAGAAATGCAGGAATAGCTGTATCTACTGGTGAATATTTTTTGCCACTTGATGCAGATGACACAATTGAGAATGACTATCTAATGAAAACAGTACCAGAAATGGAAGATTCTGGCGTTGGAGTGGTTTATACATCAATGAGAACAATGGATTCTGATTATGTATCAGGTAGGACTTGTATCCCATCATCAGAGGTGTATTTAGAGGACTTTAAATATAATAATCAAATATATGTATGTTCACTAATAAAAATGGAAGCATTAAAAGAATGTGATGGATATAATACAAATATGATTCATGGGTATGAAGATTGGAATTTGTGGATAGATTTGATGAAGCGTGGATGGAAGTTTAAGTTTGTCCCATCATTCTCATTCAATTATATGCTTAAGCCAGAGAGCATGGGGGTAGTATCAGCTCGTGATTGGCATCAGTGGTGTATAAATAAAATTAAAGAGAACCATCCTGATGTATTTAATGTCGGAGTGATAAACAAAGACAAGGAACAATTAGAAACAAAAAACAGAAGAGTAGTACCACGCAGGAAAGAACCATTAGTAAATAATGATGATGTTACATTTTTGACACCACATGCGTCTGATGAAATTTTGTTTGATATATTTAAGGAGAGTGTAAGAATATATACACCAGCTAGGATACTTACAATCACAAAAAAACAAACAAGACACTGGGGAGACTCATTCAGATGGTTATATAATAATTGCCCAACAAATATAGCAGTGTTCATTGATGATGATGCATTCATTGTCAATGATATATCACCACTGATTAATCTTGTTCGCAGAGGGGAACACTCAATTGTCGGATTCACATATAAGACAAAAGAACATGTTAAGCATAATTATTTTCAACCAAATTTCTTAATTATAAATCTTAAAAAATTCAAAGAAGAATTCGGAGAAGATGCGATGGCAGTAGATAAGGAATTAGCAGACAAGGAACTAGGGGAAGGGGGTTCTAGTATAGAGATGTATGGCATCTCACAAAAATTAAGAGATAGGAATAACAAAGTGCTTGACTTTCAGTTATCAGATAATTATAAGTTTGCAAATGTATTATGGGATGGAGATATCCCATATGTGTTGCATTTGTGGTATGGTGCATGGAGACATAGACGTTCTCCAGAAGGGGACATGTCCGAAAGAGACAATACAGTATCGAGAGATTTCTGGGATAATAAGTTAAAGATATATGAGTAAAATACAGAAAATTATTGGAATAGACATAGATGGCTGTGTGGCGGACCCTCTAGAAAAAAAGGATAGACATGATTACAGCCTTTCTGTACCAAGAAAAGACATGATAGCAAAAGTGAACAAGCTTTATGAGGATAAGTATGTTATCATATATCATACTGGAAGAAGTCCAGTATATTACCCAGAAACATATGCGTGGCTTGTAAAGCATGGATGTAAGTTTCATGCACTTAGAATGGGGAAGTTGTCAGCAGACTGGTATTGTGACGACAAAAACATAACCATTGATGAATTACTTGAATTATGATAAAAATATACACATATTTTCATAAAAGACCAGATTTTGCAGATATGCAGATAAAATCTTTGCGAAAATATCTTAAAGAAGATTTTGAGCTTACAGTATTCAATAATGCTGGATTTGATTGTGACAAGAAGAACTATGATGAAATAAATAGAAGATGTAAAGAATTACAGGTTCCAGTTATCAACATAGACAAAGATGAGGATATGATTAATTTTTATCTAAAATATGAAACTGTATTAGGTAATAGAATATTTAATGAAGATGGTTCTTATCTTAACCCGAATGTAGCAGTTGCATATTCTCTTTGTTATATGTGGGAAAAGTTTATGTGCAAGGAAAAAGGTAAAGTAGCATTTCTCCAACATGATATATTCTTAAAAGAGCCAATAAGTTTTACTGATTATATGAAAGATTCTGGATTGTGTTACCTCCCACAATCTAGAATGCGAACAGATGGTACTTTAATAAATTATATGTGGAATACATTTTTCTTGGCTGATTTATCAAAACTACCAGAACCAGAAACAATGAATTGGTGGTGTGGTAGTGTTGATGGTATTTGTGTAGATGTTGGTGGACAGACATATAAATACTTAGATGACTATCCAGAAATTAAAACAAGTATAATTCCACATAAAGAGATTGGTGAATTTGGGTCTCAAAAAATTGAATTAGGAGATAAATTAATAATACATTACTACAGAGGGTCTAATTGGGACCATCAATCCGAGGATTGGCACAGACGAAAGACTAAATGGTTATTAGAAATACTAAATTTATAAATGGAATATAAAAATGTGATAATATGGGGGCATCCGCTTTACTCACATACACAGTCGTATATACACAATGCGTTTTTCAGAGCATTCAAGGAACTGGGATTTAATACTTATTGGTTTGACAACACAGAAGAGAATGCCAAAAAGGCGAATGACATAGGTGCGGCGATATACTCAACAGAGGGTCAAGTTGATAGTTTCATTCCGTTAAGGAGTGACTGTGCTTATGTAACGCACAATTGTGAACCTGCAAAATACATAGGCATGAGGAGACTAGGCATCCAAGTTGCAACAATGAGTAATTCAATCTTGCCAAGTCTAAAAGTTATGTCACCGTTGACATATTATGATGAACAGGGTCATTTATTGTATTTTGTGTGGGCAACAGACCTTTTACCGCGTGAATTTGACTTTGACTCTGTATTGGCAGCCCCAAAAGAAGATGTTGCATATTGGATTGGCACTATTGCTATAAGTGGCCCATTTGAGAATATATCTGAAATAAATCCATTTAAAGATGATTGCGACAGTAAAGGAATAAAGTTTGAGCAGGTGACAAAAGTTTCTATAAAGGAGAATAAAGAGCTTATTAATAAGTCTTATATAGCACCGACTATTGTTGGCAAATGGCAAAAAGAAGTTGGATTTATGCCATGTAGAATATTTAAGAATATGAGTTACGGAGAATTAGGAGTGACTAATTCTTATGATGTAAAAAAAGAGTTTGGTGATTTGGTGGTATATGAATCAGACACCAGCAAGATGATTGAGACAGTTGGAGATGAAAGATTTAATGAAGAGAGAATAAAAGAAGGTATGAGATATGTACAACAAAATCATACCTACATAAATCGTGTTAAGAATATACTGAAGGTATTATGAATGATTTAACATTCTTGGTAACATATTTTGCCCAGCCAGACCTTCTGAAGGTTAATAGAGATTCTTTAGACAAACATCATCCCAATGCGCTCAAAATCATCAGTCAACAGGCTGACTACGAACCTAACGACCTTGGCAGGTGGGATAAAATGTTGCGTCATAATATGAGGGCACATACTTGGAGCCAGGTATGTAAAAATCTTATAACAGCCTGTGACACAGAGATAGGCGTGTTCATAGAGCATGATGCATTTCTTCTGAGACCCCTTGACGAATTACTAGACTTGGTTCGTTCTGGTGAACACGACTTAATAGGGCCAGAAGAGGAAAT
>SDBT01006249.1_pt1 | contig 19832 bp, 21 predicted proteins | sample 2277101 | NCBI WGS metagenome assembly SDBT01 (sample SAMN10404973, study PRJNA504765) | marine sediment metagenome | isolation source: marine sediment core GS10_PC15, 103 cmbsf | place: Arctic Ocean: Southern Knipovich Ridge | collected 2010 | reverse complement strand
AACTCTCCTCTTCGCTGCTTTAAGCATCCTCTTAGTTGTGAATCTAGCCTTATCTTATTCCTGGGGTTCAGTCGCTTTCGGAGTAGGAGTAATTTTCCTCATCATAATGAGAATCAGAGTAAGCAAAAGAAGAGTTCTTGCTACCGCAATAGCTATATGTGGCCTCCTTCTCTTTGTCCTCATGGGAGCATTAGTTATGCTTGGCCCCACACCACAGCTTACCCAAAATACCTGGGCAGCTCGCTACACCCGTATGGCTGAAATCGCCAACCCCAGTGTCTTTATCAGACTATTCATGTATGGGAAAACCATCCCCTTGGTCCTCGATCATCCCCTATTAGGTACGGGCCCCGGAACATTCATCTATGCTTTTACCCAATATAGGCCTGTCCAAAGAATAGGTCTCTGGAACTACGCTCATAATGACTATCTTCAAATAGCCTCTGAAATGGGGCTCATCGGCCTAGGTGCATTCCTGTTCCTTGTAATAACCGCTCTGACAAAGGGATTCAAGGCTCGAAAATCAACTTCTAACTTTAATAAAGCCATAATTTTGGGAGCCTTAGCAGGCATTCTATCCATACTGACCCACGGCTTTTTTGACGGAAACCTATCCATTCTCCCAGCAAATATATTGTATTTCTATGTCGTAATAGGTGTGTTAGTGTCTTCAACATTGAACTCTAAACACCTTCCAAGGACGTTGAAATGAAGAATAAAAAGGTAGTTGTCACCGGGGGTTGCGGCTTTATAGGTTCAAACTTAGCAGAGGAGTTATCGAAGGATAATGAGACAATCATCATAGATGACCTTTCCACTGGAAAGATAATAAATATAAAAAACTTACTGGGAAAAGACAATGTGAAATTTATCAAAGGCTCTATTACCAACTTAAATCTCCTGAAAAATATTTTTGAAGATATCGATTATGTATTTCACCAAGCAGCGATACCCAGCGTCCCAAGAAGCGTTAAAAATCCGTTAAGGACAAATAACGCCAATATAAATGGTACATTAGATGTGCTAATCGCCGCAAGAGATAATTCTGTAAAAAAAGTAGTTTATGCTTCCTCTTCATCAATCTATGGCGATACTCCAACCTTGCCAAAAAAAGAGAGTATGACACTAACCCCATTATCACCTTATGCTATCACAAAATTAACGGGGGAATATTACTGTAAAGTCTTCAATGACATTTACAAACTACCCACAGTATCCCTTCGTTACTTCAATGTATACGGTCCCAGACAAGATCCTTTATCTGAATATGCTGCCGTTATACCTAAATTCATAAGAAGAGTTTTGAATGATGAGCCCCCCATAATTTATGGAGATGGAGAGCAAACAAGAGATTTCACTTATATAAAGGATGTTATGCGAGCAAATATATTGGCAGCTGAGAGCGATAAAACAGGAGTATTTAATATAGGGAGCGGAGCAAGGGTGCCGATAAACAAATTAGCCAAGATGATAGTAAACCTGGCAGGGAAAGATAATTTCAAACCCATCCACAATAAACTAAGAAAAGGGGATGTAAAACATTCATTGGCTGATATATCAAGAGCAAGAGAAGACTTAGACTACGAGCCTGAATATGATTTGGGAAAAGGATTGGAGATAGCGATCAAATGGTTTTCGAACTCAGGAAGAAATTGAAAGAAAAAGAAGCAATAGTTTGTATAGTCGGCATGGGATATGTTGGTTTGCCTTTGGCTGAAGCCTTTTCAAAGCATTTAAAGGTTAGAGGATACGATATAAATGGAGAAAAAATAAAGAAGCTAAGCGAAAACGATAAAGAAAATAACATAGAATTTTCATCAAATCCATCAAAGATAAAAGAAACGGACTTTATTTTAATTTGTGTTCCGACGCCTGTAACTAAATCTAAAGAGCCAGATTTATCTTATGTAAAATCTGCAGTTGAAATCGTGGGTAAAAACCTCAAAAAGGGAGCAGTTGTTGTTTTAGAATCTACAGTCTATCCTGGAATTACCGAAGAAATCGTTACGCCCATCTTGGAAAAGGAATCTGGGCAAAAATGTGGGGTAGATTTCAAAATCGGTTACTCTCCCGAAAGAATTAATCCCGGAGATGAAGCACATACTTTGGATAAAATAATAAAAGTTGTTGCAGGAATGGATAAGGAAACCACGGAGATATTAGCTAAACTGTATGGATTAATTACAAATGTTTACAAAGCAAAAGATATGAAAACAGCGGAAGCTGCAAAAGTTATCGAGAACATCCAGAGGGATTTGAATATTGCCTTAATGAATGAGCTGGCGATAATATTTTACAAAATGGGTTTAGATACAAAGTCTGTTCTGGATGCGGCTGCGACAAAATGGAACTTCATAAGATTCTCTCCCGGTCTCGTGGGCGGACATTGTATTCCAGTTGATCCGTATTATCTGGTGTATAAAGCAAAAGAGTTTGACTATCATCCTCAGGTTATCTTAGCCGGGAGAGCGATAAACGATTACATACCCAAGCATATTGCTGAAATGGCAATAAAAGGACTGAATCAAGTTGGTAAAGTTATCAAAGGTTCCAGGATTTTGATAATGGGTTTGACTTACAAGGAGAATGTACTTGATACAAGGGAATCACCAGTAAGAGAAATAGTGAAGGAGCTGAAAAAGTTTGGTGTTGAAGTCTACGGTTATGACCCTCTTCTTGGCAAAGATGAGATTGAAGGTTTTGGTATAAAAGCCTTGGATGAATTGAATATGAAAGTGGATTGTGTAATTGTAGCGGTGGCGCATGATGAGTTTCAGAAGATGAAGTTAGGAGATGCAAAGAAGTTTATGACTGACAATCCCGTGTTGATTGATGTAAGAGGGATCTTTAGCGAAGAGGAAGCAAAAAGTAAAGGTTTTTTGTATAAAAGGCTTTAATTTAGGATGAATTTATGAACACCGTCCAACGAATCGCAAAAAATATAGCAGCATTATTCACCGCTCAATTTGTCACTTCAATACATGGAAGTGGGACAAAAATGAGCTTTACGAAAGGAGTCTTTGTAACTTTAGCTACACAAATAGTAGTTTTATTATTTAATTTAATTGCTAGTATTATACTAGCGAGAGCCTTAGGACCCGAAGGGAGAGGAATCTTTGCCTTGCTTTTATTAATACCTGCTACTGTTATTACTTTTACCGGCTTTAACATCGGTGCTGCTAATGTATACCTCATAAATAGAGAAAAATTATCCTTGAAGGAAATCATCAAAGCAAACTACGTGCTTCTAACTGTAATAGGGGCACTCTCCTTTATCATCTCCATTCTTCTATTTAAGATTTGGCCCGATACTGTGGCAAAACAGATAGATCAGAGAGACGCAATTATTGCTAGTTCCATAGTCTTTTCTCTGCTGTTCGTAGCATATTTCAATGCCATAGTTCTGGCTTTTCAAAAAATACTGCAATACAATATAGTAACATTTATTAGCACATTTACCAAAGTCTTTTTATTACTTGTTTTATTGTATAAATTACATCTTGGTATCTTGGGAGCCCTGACCGCCACATTAACCGCAGGAATCTTAAGCTGTATAATTGTAAGAAGAAAAGTAAATGACATATTGAGGGAAAAATTCAGCAGCCAAGACTATTTAGATAATGAGGGAAGGCATGCTGTCGGAGTTATGAAGAAGCTTGTAATCTTTGGCGGACGGGCAAACCTAAGCAATATCTTATGGTATCTGGTTTTGAGGTCAGATATGTTTTTAGTATCTGTTTTTTTGGGCATAGAAGCGTTGGGGTACTACGCTGTAGCCGTTGGAGTAGCGGAACAGTTGAGACTCATCCCAACGACAATCGGAATGGTATTGTTCCCTAAAGCATCCTCTATGAATGACGCAGATAAGATTAAATTCATTGGAAAAGTTACCAGATATAGTTTTTGGGTTGTACTATTACTGTCAATTCCTCTTATAATTTTTGGTGATATACTGATCAGGGTCCTCTTTTCTCAAGCCTTCCTTCCTGTAACTAATGCTTTTAGAATTTTGCTACTAGCTATAGCGATGTTAAGTATTTACAATATATTAAGCTACGAATTTATTACTTCTGGGAAACCGGAGATAAATATCTACTTTAATGGTATTGGCCTAGCCATGAATTTGGGGTTGAATTTCTTTTTAATCCCCAAATATGGTATAGGTGGGGCAGCAGTAGCCTCGCTGGCAGCATATTCGCTAATTTCTACTTTGACTGTTATAGCTATTTCAAGAACAAGACATATGAATTTTGCTAAATTTCTCTTACCACAGAAAGGGGACTGGGCAAATATTAGAGCATTAGCACACGATTTTGTAGCAAGTGGTGTGAAAGCATGGAAAATCTGAAATGAGGGACAATACGAGAAAGATGATTTATATGTTGTAGACATGATAGAGAAAATAGTGAATTATACATCTAAGCGGTTGTCTGGAATGAATATAGTAATTGGTACTTTGCTATATTTACCAAACTCCTGCCCCTCATCCTTAAGTCGAGGATACCCCACAACTTTGCTGTAGGGTCGTTCGCTGCTTCTGTGAATTCCAATGTAAAATAGTGCATGTATTCCAGTTCGATTTTGTGCATTTTCTGGCAGAATAGTATGTAGCACTTTTATATCGCTAAGTTGATATGGTATCAATTTGAGAGGAGAAGTTGATGGATAATACCTATAAAAAGCCACTATTTAGCATCGTTACCGCTACCTATAATAGGGCTCATTTACTGCCTAGGGCAATAAATAGTGTATTAAATCAATCATACCAGAATTTTGAATTCATAATAATTGATGATGGCTCCAGTGATAATACTGAGGAGGTGATTAGAGCATTCAAAGATGAAAGAATTATCTATTGCAAATATAAACAAAATAAAGGTTTATCAGTTGTTTGGAATAAAGGACTTGATTTGGCGAGAGGAGATTATGTGGCAATTTTAGATGATGATGATGAGCTATTGCCTGAAGCTCTGGAGACTGCGGTTAATAAATTTGCTGAGCTTTCTCCAAGAGGGATTAAGGTTATCTGGTTTGATGGTATAGATTTTGTCACTAAGAAAGTTACTGGCAAAGGTATAAATAAGGATGCTTATATATCTTACGGGGAACATCTTTGTAGAAGGATAAGTGGAGATTTTTGGGTTGTGTTAAATAGAAGTTTATTACTGATAGAAAGTAACAGGTTTGATGAGCGAACTTGGGGAGGGTCAGCACTACTCTGGTATAAATTTTATCATCAGACAAAGGTTTTTCACGTAGCCAAGGTTTTATGTACTATCCATAGGGAGCATGGCAGCACAATAAGTAATGATTTTAGATTTAGACTTAAACACAAAGAAAAAAATCTTTGGACATATAAAATCTTCTTAAAGGAACATGGGCAAGAACTAAGGAAACGCTGCCCAAGCGTTTACGGAAATACTTTAGGTACTCTAGGTCTTTATCAAATACTAAATGGTGAAAAAGGTGAAGGAAAAAGGACACTGTTAAAATCTTTAAAGTTCCGTTTCTCTTTCAAAACTATTATCTTAATTTTATTGTCTTCCATTTTCAATGAGAACCAGATAACCTTTTTAGCCGTCAAATTTAGTGATTTGAGGAGATATTATATAAGAAGAAGCCGCTGACTCATAATTAATCGAGGGCCTTAACATAGTAAACATCAAGACCTCTGTTGGAATAAAGCTTCTCAACACTTGTATCATTTTCTAATTTAGCAAAGTCAGAGAGTAGAAATCTCAGCTCAGCTATTTCAGGAAAAACGTCAACATAAATTCTTTTATCTCGCTCAATAAGCACGAGATAGGTAGATTTATCATAGAACTCAAGACAAGAAAGTTGTTTATCATAGCCAAAATGATAGGGTACTTTTGCCATTTCTCCTACAGGTGGAATGTCATTTCGCTGGTTTCTTTCCTTTGAAGTTAGCAGAAATTTAGCAAATCTGCCCGGTTCAACCGTCCAACCTGATATTGGAACTGCAGCGTCCTTATTGCAGAAAAACCAAGTCATGCCTACTATTTCAGTTTCTGTGTTTTGAAGATTAGCCTCATAGAGATATGGTGAGGGATAAACTATTGTAATTCCATTTAGAGATACGCTAAACAGTAAGATTGTTACCAAGATGGGGACTGCCTTTGCCCACCAGCTACTATAGGAAGTTGCCCAGTTCATAAATTGATGAAGTGCGAAGCCGACAAAAATGGCACATATCAGTGGGATGTATACTAATAGTCGAAGTGGTCCAAACCACAGACTAAGGAAATAAAATACTATTATCGCTATAGCGATTAACCCCAAAGGACCGTAGAGGCCAGCAATTATAGTAAACTCTCCTTTAATAGCTATCTCTTTACGCAGTATCGGAAAAGCCGCCAGCGCTAATATAATATAGAGCACGATTCCGGTATATAACTTGAAAAACTGCTTTAAGGGGCTATATCCGTATATCCTTGCCATGGTGATCTCCTTTACTAGTTGTTGGGCATGAAATGTCCCACCTTCAGTAACTAGAGTATAAATATTGCGTATTGTGCTTTCCCAAATCCAAAATGAGGAAATCCAGGTGATGCCCCAGACAAATAGAAGCACCATTACTGGAATATTAATTTGGAAACTATGATCAGCAGCTTCTTTAGCTGGTGGATGGAATACCGGTAGCCATATTGTCAGCAGTATCGCAAAGAGAGCAAAGGCTATAACTGGATGGAAAGGAACGATCAACAACCCGATGATGATGAATAAAACTCTCCATTGAAAGGTGCCTGAGACAAAGTTTCTGAGTGAAAGATATAATACCAGAGGAGAAGTTAGAAACGCCAGATGATTAGGATTAAAAATTAAGGGCCACCCATAATACCCAATATAGAGCAGCGGAGTACTCGCTACACTGGCCAATATCACTTGGGATTTGCGAGACAGAACAAGCTTGGCAACAAAATACATGAATATCATGTATAATTCGGCAAAGATAACTGGCATCCATTTGTATGGAACTATGGGGTTAACGCTTAGGATTTGAGAAAACTGCACTGAGTAAATATGGATTACTGGGTAAAAGTTATCCTTGCTGATATGCGCTGAAGCGATAATATCCTGAGCTATACCCAGGTGACTACCCGAATCACCTGCGGCATTCCAGAGAGCATAACCCCTAAGAATATGCAATGAGAGTATAACACCATTACTCAGCAAAATCAGTATAAAACCAAGCACCCAGAGGTTGTCTTCTCTCTTGTAATATGCTTGGTGAACAGCGATGCCGATCCCGCAAATAATGCTAAAAATTAAACATCCCCATACTAAGGAGGGAGTTGACCAATAGATTGAAGACTCGTACTCACTAGCTGGTGAGTCTCTGATTACCAGCAAAGCTACGGCAATCAAGATAAAACACAGACTGGCTACTACCTTGATAATATTGCTAGTTTTCATTCCATTCTTAGAGCAAAATGCCTGGTTCATTATTTAAAAGTAATTTAAGTATTTATCCTGCTTTTGAATTCTTATCTTTGATCTCCTTCCATATTCCTTTCAACCCACTTTTATATAATCTAGGTTGAAAGCTTTTCCTCTTGAAAATTAAGCCTTCGTATTAAAAAGAGAAATTTGGCTTTATGGAGTGGTATGTTCTATTTTATTTGACATCATACCACACGACTTTTTTGAGCTTACTTATAGCTTAACACACTGTCCTATTTTTTGGGGATCCATTATAAACATTCTCCTTATACCACTCGATATACCTTCTTATCCCTTCCTCAAAATCAACCTTTGGTTCCCAGCCGAGTTCTTTCTTAGCTTTCGCAGCAGAGACAACCGTACCACCATAATCACCCGGTCTTGCCTCCTTGTATTCAATAGCTACATTGCCCATCAATTTTTTGACAGTCTCTGCAACCTCTCTAATTGATATCGGTCGAATGCCCTCCAAATTATAGGTTTGATTCACTGCTACATCCTTTAATGCCGCTACATTTCCCTCAGCTAAATCTTCCACATAGATAAAGTTCCGGTATTGCAAACCATCTCCAAAAATAGTTAGCGGTTCACCATTTAGAGCTTTCCTTATAAATATAGCTATTACTGTTCCTCTTCTTGCTCTTGGCCCGTAAGGGATACCATAACGAAGAATTGTAAAGTGTTGCTCGTACAGTTCCCGGTAAGCATGGCAGTAAAGTTCGGCAGCCACCTTAGAGCTGGTATATACATGCTTCGTTTTTGAAAGCATCAAGGATACATCCTCATTAACTTCTTTTTTCTGTGCCATCTCATATACCCAAACGGTACTGGCTAAGATAACCCGCCCGATACCACTTCTCCTTGCCGCCTCTAACACATTGGCTACAGCAAGGATATTGACCTCACCCGCCTCCACGGGATTTTTGTAGACGTCATTCACATCTGCTATTGCCGCCAGTATATATACCGCGTCATAGGCACCAGCTAATGCCACACAGGTCCTGGAAAAGTCTGTAATGTCAATGTAGATATGCCGCACATCATTTCTGTGAGGTTTCATAATATCAAATACAGTAACCTCATGACCATACTCTAAAAGTTTATCCACCACATGAGATCCAATAAACCCAGAACCACCAATAACACCAATATTCATTTGATTATTACCTCCCTTAAAGATTCCATAACATACCCTGCTTGCTCTTCAGTCATTTTAGCAAATATAGGCAAGCAAATCTGTCTTTTACATAGATCTTCCGCTACAGGAAACTCTCCGCCATTGAAGTCATATAATTTCTTAAAAATCGGTTGTAGATGACAGGGTAACTCATAAACTTCTCCACTCAAACTCACATCGTATTTCTCTTTTAACTCCTTTTTAAGAGTAATCCTATCAATACCTTGCTCTAACAACGCTACATATTTATAGTAATTTGATTTTACATCTGGTGGTATTTTTACTAAAGTTACCCCATTGACTCTTTTTAGCCCCTGATTATAAATTTTAGCTATCCTTCTCCTATCAGTAATGAACTCCTCCAGCCGAGCAAATTGGGAAAACCCTATAGTAGCATGAACTTCACTCATTCTCCAGTTATGTCCCATTTCAGTATGTACATTACCATAAAAACCAGCTTTGCCTTGATCTCTAAACACCAGCGCTCTTTTGTAGATATTTTCATCATTGGTCGTAATCATCCCCCCTTCTCCGGAGGTAATAACTTTCGTTGGGTAAAAAGAGAAAGCTGCAGCAATGCCAAAGCTTCCGGCTTTTCGACCATTCAATGTGCTTCCATGAGCATGAGCAGCATCCTCAATTAAAAGAAGATTATGTTCTTTACATATTTGTTGAATCTTCTTTATCTGTAAGGAGATAATTCCTCCAATGTGAACTACAATGACGGCTTCCGTATCTTTTCGAATCTTCATTCTGAGGCTTTCTGGATCGAGGCAAAGGTTATCGGTTACATCAGCAAAAATCACCTTGCCCCCAGCATGAATTACTGAGGCAGGAGTAGCAAAAAAGGTATTGGTAGGAACTACCACTGAGGAACCTTCTATATCCAGAGCTCGGAGGATTATCTCTAAAGCACTGGTACCACTGTTTACTGCCACAGCATAGTTTGTACCTACATATTGAGCAAACCTCTCTTCAAATTCCTTCCCGTATTTACCCAAAGTTAACCGTCCGCTTTTAAGTATTTCATCAATCTCCCCCAGGATCTTCCTTCTATCTTCTTCTGGAAAATATATCCCCGCTGCTGGTATTTGCATAGTATTTTCTCCTTTTTTTATTTTTTAACAGAATTTCCCGCTAATTGCCTCTATATAATACAAATGACACATCTTAGTTGCAAAAGGATCGAAGTGTTCATTGACAACTTTGGCCGCTCGAACTGGAATCAGTTTTCCTTTAAAACCCTTGAACAAACTAATGGGAGTAATTAATCCTATTCCTCTCTTGTGGATGACATCAAATCCGGCTTGCTCTAATATCGACTCAAATTTCCTTGGGGTATAAGTAAAACAAAACTTAGCTCTGAATCCTCGAAGCTGCACCCAGCACCCATGGAGAGAATTTCTGTTGGAGATATTAATCAACAACATCTTTCCTGCCTTAGCTAATTTAGACAACAAACTGAGTAATTCTTGTTCTTTCAAATTCTGAACCAATTCAATACAGGTAACAACATCGAATTCCTCCTCGAAATCGATATTACGCACATCCTCTGAAATCACGTTGATGCAGGGAAACTTATCTTTTAATTCCTTAACAAAACTCTCGTTAAACTCTACTGCTGTGACATCATATTCTTTTTCTATAAGGTAAGAGAGAATCCTACCATGCCCTGAGCCAATATCAAGTGCTTTTTTACCATTACCTGCTGGTATCCTTTGTCTTACATATTCATTCAAACTATTAAAAATTGCATTCCTGATATCTCTAGGATTTTCCCACCACTCAGAGTAGTATTCCTTTATCTCCTCATTCTCAGAAAAACTCATATTCTTTATACCTCGGATACAGTATTTATCTCGCCTCTTATTTTGCTCCTATTTGCTCTAACACCTTAAGATATTTAGCAGTAATCATTTTAATATCATGTTCCCTTTCTACGTATTTCCTAGCATTTTTTCCCATCTCGTTTCGCAGTTTTCCATCGATTAAAAGTTGCTTTACATCCTTGACCATCTGTTGAAAGCTCTTTGAATGAAAACCTATTTTCTTTTTGGAGATTATTTCAATAGGATCAACATTAAGGCTCACTACAGGCGTATAGGTTGCCCAGGCTTGTACAAACGTGGCGGGGAATCCTTCGACATTTGAAGTGTTCACGAAAATAGCTGCCTGCTTGAAATATCGATCAACTTCATGAAATGGGACAAAGCCTAAAAATTCTAAGTTAGATATCTTGACAGCGGATTTCTTTATCTGGTCATAAAGTTCTGGATTACGAGCTGCTCTTCCACCGATCATTTGAAATTTAGTTTGAGGAATAGTCCTTGCTAATCTGAGGAATAGCTCTGGTTGCTTAACTTCGCTAATTCTTGCTACCCACAATACTATTGGGACCTTGGCTTTCTTGGGCATTTGACCAGGGAGCGGATAGCCGGGAGGGATGAGAATGCTTTCTCTTCCGAAATTTTTCCTCAGCATCTTCGCTTGGAATTCGCTTTGGGCAATAATAGTATCTGCCAATTTGATATCAAGTCTAATACCAATTCTGATATAAATCTTATCGTGGAGAACATTTTTCTTAATAACGGCTCTATCTGAGTCAATGCAGTAAACAAATTTTCTCCTTCTTAAATAGCAAAAAAGGGCAACAATCCCTGGGGCTCCACTCTCATGGAAATAAATATCAGCATTAGCCTTTTTCATAGCCTTCCAAATTTGCCACCATTTTGAGAATAAGTTCAATCTGGATACATTCTCTCCGCTGTATACCTTTATTACTTCGATATCGTTTATATGTTCAACAGTTGCTTGTCCATACCCATAGGTAACAAAACATATATTAAAGCCAAGGCCTGTAAGCCCTCGTGCTAAAAGAACCTGATCAACTTCTGCTCCCCCAGCAATGCCCATATTCCTTGCTGTTAATAAAGGGTATGAACCTAAGGAAACAAAACAAATCTTCTCATTCATTCTTGAGCTAATCTCCTTACAAAGCAATAAATTTGAGTCTAAATACACTGAGTCAACAGTGCACGTCGACACTTTTCCACCATAGGTTCATAAGAGTATTCAGTTACAACCAAGTCGCGTGCATTTCTTGTAATCTGTTCTAAATTTGGATATTCTAAAGCCCTAATAACATTTTTGGCGATACACTCAGGTGTGTTATCCTCCAAGATAAATCCAGTCTCACCGTCCTTTATTAAGTCAGGTATACATCCCACTGCTGTTGCTAGAACTGGTGTACCACAAGCCATCGCTTCTTGAACTATCCCAGGAAGTCCTTCTGCGTATGATGGAAGTACAATCAGTTTTAATTCATTCAGATATTTCGGTAATTCATCATGAGGAATCCATCCTGCAAGTTCGACTTTATCAGTTATGTTAGCCATTTCCAATTTATCTTTTATTTTGTTAAATAATATGCCATTGCCACCTATTAGAAACTCTAAATCATCATGTTCTTTTAATATCAGCGGCATAGCCTGAATGAATTCGTCAATACCTTTCCCTTCCACTAAACGTCCAATATATCCTACGAAATTCCTTCTCTCTGTCACACCTTTGTTTATTTTGAACGTATGTGTATCCATATATAGGGCGCCAGTAACAACAATCTTCTTCTTAAACTTATTTAATCCCATGAGATCGATACCAATAAGTGATTCTATAGCTATTCGATCAGTGAGGCGAAAATTGATCTTCTCTAGTGCTTTCAAAATGTAAAATGAAAATAATCCCATCTCTGCTACCCCGTGTTCTGTTATAACTCCAGTAGCACATGAGACCGTCTTTTTCCTTAATAATTTGGAGCAGAGTAAAGGTAAAACAAACGGTCTTGTTCCGACCCACAAAATTACTATATCAACATCTTTAGATATTTTGCATAGGTTATAGCAAATCCTCAATTGCGCCAGCAAAAACCTAATAATACTGATTAGTATCCAATCCCTTTTTCCAGCACCTTTTATCTTTATTACGTGGACCTCCTCAGGAAATTCATATGATGTATATCTTACAATCACATATAATTCATTTGATAATGGAATCAGTTGCTCTAGATAATTTTTGAGAGTTGATTCCTCACCCGCAATATCTTCAAGTGGAACTCTTATTCCTGTGCCCTTTAGTACCACGATGTTAGGTTTATTCACCGGGTACCTCACCTATCTTTTTTGCTATTATCAAAGCTCGAGCAGCTACAATAACTAAGTAACAAGCCTTTATTAGTGTCCATAGGAAGAGAAACATGCTTAAAAAACTTGTTATGGTAGCTACTAACAACATCGGTCGCATAATGCTCTCCACTCCAAGCCCAAGCATATAAACAATACCCCATAGGCCTCTTTTAGATCCAGCTTTTGACCTATAAAAGTCTACCGGCTTTACGAAAAATACTGCAGCAAGATTGCTAGTAACTAGGAAACCCCACGTACTTAGAAGGGCACCTAATATGCCTAATATTAAGTATACGTTTCTATCAATATCTATCCCCAGCAAAAAATGAGATAGAGAATTCAAATAAGTGTCCGGGTGGTTAAAAACACCTATGCCAATAGTAATAAACGTTAGTGGAACCATGATATACGTAGTTATTCCATCAATATAGTGACCATACTTAGTGCAGGAATTAGTATACCTAGCTACATTGCCGTCAACCACGTCGAACAGGAACCTGATATTTACCAATACAGCTCCTGCAATTATCGCCCAGTAACTACCAGAGGCTAAAAAAATACAGCCAATAACTCCAATTATCAGACCAATATATGTTGTTTGATTAGCAGAGATACCTAATTTCAAAAACAGCCAAGTGGGATAAAATGAGATTGGTCTTACAACGAAATACAACCAAGGATCATCTTTATCAGATTTCCTTTTTTTTTCGGGAAGTTTGGAGCGAATATCATTGATGGTTATATTTTTCACTGGCATATATATTTGGTCTCCTCTTTCTATGCTTCAAATCCAAAATAAACAATAACAATGCCTATACTGACACTCCAATAATGAAACGTTTCGCTTACCCAAACTTACCTCCTTCTGGTCTATATTTTCATAACTACTACTCATATTCTCTCTTTTTCGGCTTATAATTCCATAGCAACAGCATCAAAATACCTGCAAAAATCGAAGCACCTATCCATAAATAAAACGCTGCATTCCATCCCCAAATATCAGTAAGCCAGCCAGAGAGTATTCCCGTGAGTGCAGCTCCAATGTAGCCTATTCCGTCAATGAACCCAGTTACGGAAGATGCTGCTTTTCTCGTTCCATAGTCCATAGGTGTACTTACAACTATCAAAACATGAGGACCATAAGTCATGAACCCTATCATTATTAAACACAAAAGCGGTAAAACCCGCATTTGTATTGGTATTCGAGGAAAAAGCCATGCAGATAAACCCAATAGGAACAACATAATTGCAGCCACCGGTGCTCTTCTTGATTGGAAAATTTTATCAGACATCCAGCCTGCAAAGATAGCCCCCAAAGATCCAGCAAGGGGTATCAGCATCACTTTATATGCCGCTGCTGATATCGACACATGCTGAACTTCGAACATATAACTGGGTATCCAGACCATAAATCCATATCTTACGATATTTAAGGCAAAAAGACTAAATGCTACAAGCAAAATTGCTGGATTCCCCAGCACTTTAATTGTATAATTAAATCCTAAGTGATGGTCTTTTCTTATTCCCTTGGATTCATAAGTTTCATTTGCTTCCTCTTCGATAGTGGGAAGCCCAATTTCTTCCGGAGCATTTCTAACCCTAATCCAACAATGAATCGCTGATGCAATTACGAGGACTCCGGGAATCCAAAAGCACCATCTCCATCCTAAAGCACCGGCTAAGAAGCCGGCAAGCACTAAAGAACACGCAGCGCCTATTTGATAGGACGATCCATAAGCCCCTCCTACTCTTCCCCTTAACTTTAATGGAAACCAATTTGCAATTGTCTTTATAGAAGGTGCCCAGCCCATTGATTGGAAATATCCATTTATTGCCCAAATAAGAGTTAAAACAACTAAAATCTTTGAAAAACCAAAAATAATATTTAGAATCCCCGAAGTTATCAGACCAAGGGTAATTAATAGCCTTCCCCCAAATTTATCCCCTAACTGACCATTAACGAACTGTCCGACTGCGTAAGCTCCAAATAAGGCAGTTGCCATCCCTCCCAAAACAGTTCTCGTATAGCCAAACTCTTCCATTATTCCGGGAATAGCCACTGAGAAATTAACCCTAGTTAGATAAAATGTTGCATACGTTATCCACAAAGTAATGAAAATTCTTCTTCTCCAATATTTGAATTTTTCAGCTACCATATTATATTATCCCTCTTAGAAATTTGGGGGCCCTTTCAAAATCCTGAAGGGTATCTATCTCAATCCATCCTCGTTCAATTGGCATACATTTAACTTTGACATTATTGTTAACAAGATACTGAATGAAGTCGGTGAGATAAGCGTTGTTAACTGTTTTTGCCCTGATAAAAGGTTTCCCATAAAACTCCTTTTTTGCTTTGTAAAAAAATTCCTTAAAAATCTCAGCTCCCCTTTTCGTGCATTTTACTATTCCGATAAATTCACCATTTACTTGCTTTTCATTGCTTATAATCTTCCCAATTTCCACTACATTTTTATCTTCGTCGAAAATGACCTTTTCCGCTTCTTTAATTGGATGCTCCGTTCTTCCTTCATAATAACCCTTCCAATCAATATCAACAACAACGGTTATGTCTCCATTGTTTTCCATCAATCTTCTCACGACATTAGCATCAAATATAATATCCGAATAAGAAGCGATGAATTCATCATCCATTTCCTTTTCTGCATAAAGCAAACTTTTCAGGATATTGTTGTTTCTGTAGTTATCATTTATATAATATTTTAGGCCAGGATGATTTATTGTTTCTTTTTTATAGCCTTTTATAACAGAGATATCAGTAATGTCATTTGCGTAAAACACATCTAATTGATGCTGTAAAATAGTTTCCCCTTTGATTTCCAGCATGCATTTTGGCTTGTCATCCGTCAGTGGGTTCAAACGTATTCCCATCCCTGCTGCAATGATTATTGCCTTCATGTTAATCGGTATACTAAAAAGATATATATATTTAGTATACCTTACCATCTCCTTTACAGTTTTATTTTTGTACTCTTTTTACTTTACAAACCGCTCTTTTATAATAAAGGCCATGTCTTATAGTTATAGAAATCGTTCGCCTCCTAAAACAATCCTCATTTTTGTTGATATAACATATGTCAAGGAGGTTTTAATGAACGATAGACTTATTAAGAAATTATCGAAATCTTGTCTTTTTGCTATCTGTCCTGATGCAAAAAGGTGTAAAAGGATCTGTGGAAACAGATGTTTAACTAAGGTCTTTAGCAGAAAGGCTAAGATTTTGTGTATGCACGAGTTAGTTGAGAAAGAACCTGTATTTTATCAAATGCATAAGCTAAGGAGCAAATCATGAAAACGAAAAGTATCTATCCTGCATCTAATAGTCTGCGGCTCAAGAAAAATCGTCCTAACGGGCGATGACTTTGAAACCTTCTCTCGCACTTAACTGATCTTTATTAAACCACGACATATTGGACAAACTAAGCTACTTGTCCCTCCTGGATGATACTCTTTACCTCCAAGAGAGAAATCTCTTACTACCGAAGAAGGTATTATTATCTCATTCTTACAATCGGGACAGATAAAACTAACCTTCTTCTTTTTAAAAAGAAAAAGATAACTGCCTGATGGCTGATGTTTTTTCTTGTTCTTTCTCGTCTTTTATTAGCTCATCTTCTAATAGATGATCCAAATAAGAGTAAATTACCCCGTGTTTTGGATGCCAGATCTTATATAAGACCATCTCATCACCACACTTAGAACAGATTAAAGGATCCTTGCCAAAGCTTTTCTTTATCCGCTCTCGCCACTTTAGCGATGCTACTCTCTTTGTCATCTGCTCAAATTCTCTTGTCAGTTCTTTAACATTCTCAAACAAAGAGGTAAGTATCTTTCTTACCTTACCTACTTTATTCCTGGCGTAAAGCCCCGAGTGTCTTATCATGCGAAACTACTTGGGCATAATATGCTGAATCATTCTTCTGATAAATTCAAAAGCGGAGAGAGTTACCCATACCTTTTAATCAGTAGGATGTTCTCGATACCAGTAGGTGACCTTCTCTCCATCGTATTCTTCTATTCTAGATAAAGCTATAGGAGGACTGGCTACATACTTAATGAGATATCCCACAATATCTTTCTTCCTTATCCTCTCCCTCTTAGCTCGGACAATTAAGCCTTTCTCTTTTCTCTTCTGATAAACCTCTTCTATTTTCTCTAAGACACCTCTTCTGGAGCCCATTTTCTCCTTTAGCATGGTAAGCAGGTTATACATCCAGTTCTTTCTTAAGGTCTCGTACTCTAGGTAGATACCATTATGCCAGCTCCCCTCTTTATCTAATCTACCTTCGGTCACCAGAAGGTGAAGATGAGGGTTCCAGGTAGAAGCTCTTCCTGCGGTTTGGATAACCTCAATTATTCCTATCTCTATTTCGGCTTTGTGACTTCCGAGACTGGCTACTTCCTTAACTATCTTTACTCCAACCTCAGCCAGAGCGTTAAGCAAAGAAGGATTACGAAAGTATTCCCAGAGACTTCCTGGTACGGTAAGTATCACATGACGATGCTCGACCCACTTGAAGATTGATTTATTCATTCTATTTAGCCACCTGTCAATATAGGCTTTGGAACAGCGAAGGCAAAATCTGCTCTTACAGGTAAATCCTACTTTATGGGTATTCAAACAGCTCAGGCACATATACTACACATATACTCAAAGAAACCATTTTCTAAAAGACCACAACCGAGCATCTTCTCTACGTCCTCTTCTATACCTTCTGTTATGTGTTCAGGATGAAACTCTTTGAACCGAGCCCAATGCTCTCGGAATATCCGAACAACGATGTTCTTGTGAGAGTAGAGATCATATTTGGCCATTTTAACTACATTATTATAAAATATGGAAAAGCTCAACTAGAAGGCAATTCAGTATAGTTTCCTATGTAGATCAAGGAAAAAATTTCTCGCTGCAGGAGAAATTTGCTAATCAAACCCGCTCTTTCTTGGAAAACTTATGAGAAAGAACGAAAACTTAAACTACCTTCTTACAAAACATGAAATGCTCTATCGGCCTCGTACCCTTAACAGCCTAACTTCTAACCTGAGAGGTTATTACATTGCTCTCTATGGGAAGATCCTGAAGAAGCTAGACAGATTCTCATCAGAAAAGATACTTCCCAAAGATAATTACTTAGAACAAATCAAACAAAAGCTGGAGAGACAATATGGAATAGATTTATCCAAGCTTAGTGAGTCTATATGGGGACTCCACAAATCTTTTGAAGCTGGTTTAATCTCTCATTCTCTTGGAACGAGAAGGGATATCGACATGTTATATAGGGATAACCAGAACCCTCAAGGAGGTAGTGAATACCCTTCTCGTCCATATGAAATGCGGAAGGTGAGTGGAGTCCCTGCCCCGATGGTTATAGATCGAGGTGAAACTCGTATGTTACCGTGGTGCAGCTCTATATGGACATTATCTGCCTGTGCGTTGCACGCAGACAGGTGAGAAAGGACCTGTTACCCTTCTTCTCCAGGAGTAAGAGACGATTATTCAGTTTTCAATGAGCAGTGATTATATTGCTAATTCACAAGGTGAAAATTTTCCTCAATTTTTACCCTTAGAGGAAGTCCGTTTTGAAAATAATTTTAGTCTTTTACTTGACTTTTATCTGGTGAGACCTCATAAACTTTCTCCATCTTTTTCACTATCTTCTGAGGTACGGAATATTCGACATTTTAAGAAAGGGATGCTGATAAAATTTTGTGATTATTTCTCAGATTCTAGATGAAATAAACGCATGACATTTCCTTTGTTCTTCAATATGTCCTCTTTCTGATGATTTTAGCTGGAGCGAGACAAAAATCTAATCACAATAAATTATCAACCCAACTTATGCGGGTTTCAGAGGCTAAAATCCAATTTTTCGTACCTCAGATCTTATCCCACCCAAATTCTTCTTTTACCGATCTTTTACCTTCCTCTCCAAACCTTCTTCTTAATTCATCATCACTCAAAACCTTAGGTATTGCGTCTCGCAACTCATCTTTATCGTACGGGATAGCAAATCCTGCTTTCTTATTAATTACGTCTGCGATGCCACATTCTTTGCTGCATATTACAGGAGTTCCACAAGTACATGCTTCTAAGAATATTATTTCAAAGATTTCATCAGCACGGGGTTTGACGAAAATATCAGCATCGACGTAAGCCTTTAACTTATCCCTTTCATAAAGTGAACCTGTAAATAAAATTTTATCGCTGATCTTTAAATCTTCTATTTGCCTTTTTAACGTTGATAAAAATCCACTATCTGGTCCCACGATTACAAGTTTAATATTATCTATTTCTTTTTCCTTCACTAAATCTGCAAATGCTCTCTGATGTAGTTTTTCAAAGAACAAAATCTTTAAAATGCCGAAAATAGGTTGAAATATTATAGCAAACATTTACATCCCCACCCCGTTTCGGAGTGAAACAAGGAATTACATCAAGAATTTGTCGAGTAGACATCTTCAAATACCTCCTTTAGGTTTACTTTGTATTCCCTGTTTCTCTCCCCTTTCAGTATGGAGAGTGTCACAATATTCTACCCTTGGATGTATCTTGATATCCCTCACAGAACCGGACTTGTCGGACTACCACATCCGGCTCTTCAGGAACACATCCTCAACGCGAGGATAGAGTATAGGTTAAGTGATATATCTTTGGTAACGGCAAAGGATTATACTTTACGAAGTTCAGGAACTGTTTCCAGTTATAGCTTTTCTTCTGACTGCGCCTGTTTATCCATTTATACGCAAGCCTCAAGCTTCGGCTATAGAATGCCTGCATCGCTGGCATATTGCCGCTTATGCCATAGTAGCGATAGTGTCCGATTAGCTTACTTTCTAATACTGGCCACCATTGCTTTAATTTTACTCGGTTGCGGACACTCCTCAGCCACTGGTTCATTTCCTTCATCTTATGCGTGTATTTCTTCCTTGCCGTCTTTCGCCCCAGCTTAAATGCTCCCTTTCTGGTTCTATCGCAATAGTGGGTAAAGCCCAGAAAG
>SDBT01006248.1_pt1 | contig 19832 bp, 39 predicted proteins | sample 2277101 | NCBI WGS metagenome assembly SDBT01 (sample SAMN10404973, study PRJNA504765) | marine sediment metagenome | isolation source: marine sediment core GS10_PC15, 103 cmbsf | place: Arctic Ocean: Southern Knipovich Ridge | collected 2010 | reverse complement strand
CAAAGTCTTATATATAACAAAAACACTATATTTGGTTATGGCAACTACAGGATCAGTTGACATAAATTTGACCGTTTTCGGGAACACTATCAATAACGTAACCTCGATAGCAGAGGAAGTTACTGGTGGAGTTGCGGATCAGGGTGCCTTGATTGGACTAGCAATAGGGTTAACATTGGCCATAGGGCTTTTGTTCGTTCTAATCTTTTCAATCCTGGCCATAATCCCCCGATTGATCGGCAAAGTTAAGGGCTTGAAGGGAGCTTAGAGGGGTTGATTCAAAATGGGAACAACAGGCGCAGTAACAATAGACCTGAACAATATCAGCGATACCATTTTGAACGCAACGCAAATTGTTGAAAAGACAACAGAGGGCATTGCGAATCAGGGTGCCTTGATTGGACTAGCAATAGGGTTAACATTGGCCATAGGGCTTTTGTTTATTCTAATCTTTTCAATCCTGGCCATAATCCCCCGCCTTCTCAAATCTGTTAAAGGTTTGAGAGGGTAGTAACCAGATAAAATAGGATAACTTCTTACAGGATAATTCCTTTTTTTTTTCAAATGCCAAAAACAAAACCTTTAAATATAACTTACGACCTTTATTAAGCATAATGAACAAAAGAATTTTGATTGTTTTTCTGTGCTTGCTTCTTTTTATAACTCCCGCTTTCGCTTTGTTTCCAACGCCAGATGTAAATGTAGTTGCGCCAATGGCTAGGGAACAATTTTTTAAAAAAGACATTATCCTAATAGATCTGAGTATTGTTGATCACGATACAAACGCCAGTGAATTAACCATTGATCTAAATTTTTCTACTTCTCGAACCCAGGGAACCGGTGAAGTTCTACTTGACGGCCAAAATTTGTGGACTAACCTAACCTGCGATTCAAACAATTTGTTTACCGAAAAAAACTGCCGATATGTTTGGAACACTGACGGAGTAAGTGCCGGCACCTATTTTATTACTGTTCAAATTACAGATAACAATTCTTCCGATTTCAACGCGGGGGCATTATCCTTTAACATCAATTCAACAGATGTTAACGTGAATATTTCAAATATTGGGGGCGTTATAAACAATATCGGCCAGGTTGTTGAAAATATTACTTTCGGGATACAACAGCAAGGGGCGTTGATTGGGCTTGCAATAGGGTTAACATTAGCCATTGGGCTTTTCTTTGTTCTAATCTTTTCAATACTTGAAGTAATACCCCGTCTTATCGGCAAAATGAGAACATTAAAGTAATCTTTTAAAACAGAACTCTTAAATATAACAAACACCCTTTATTAATGAATGAACAAAAGAGTTTTATTTATCTTGCTTTTTTTAATTTTCCCCCTAATCTCAATCATCCCCCCTGTTGTTTTAGCCACTCCATCAGTAACAGTGCTTTCCCCCAATGGCGGGGAAGTTTTGAGTGGTAATACTTCAATCATAATTTCCATAAACGATCCCGTGATCCCCCCGACAGATATTCTTGATGCAAATTTCTTCATAAGCGTTTCACCCGACCTAAACGGAACATTCGTTAGCCAAGATGTAAACCTATTAAATGTTTGTGAATTCGATTCGGGTGATGGGTGGAAAGAAAAAACCCCCTTTGACTTAACTTTTGCAACTTCTGGGATAGATCGGTGGCAAAACTCAGTAATGTTCTTTTTTGAATCTGCTTATCATGCAATTATATTTTCTTTTGATGATCCCAAAAGCGGTTATGGTTTTACTTGGAATGGTTCTGCTTGGGATTTTGACGGGGATTGGAACGCCGGCCTAGATGCGGCGGCCAACACTATGCAGGGGGCGGGAACTGCTTTTGTTCTTGACGGTTCCCTTTATTTGCTTTACGGAGAAAGTGATTTGGACAGGGCTTGGATATACAATACAGTAACAGATCAATGGGATAGTGATACTGGAAATATTGATAGTGGAATACCTGCCCATACCGAAAATTATAATTCAGCTTATTATGTTTTTGACTTTCAAGGTGCTTTGCGTTTAATTCAAGAAGAATCCCGCTCAAACCCTGCATCCTTCTTTTTGACTTTTCACCGGAGTTATACTTGGACAGGTTCCACTTGGAACCAAGACGATTTGTATATCAAAGACTTTAACGCACCCCAGGGAGTAGATGGTTCTGCGGTTGCGGAAAATCAATTTTATGGGGATGTTTTTGTAGAAGACGATACCCTTTATGCTCTTTTGCCTAATTGGTGCGTATCCCGAACTGAAAGCTGTCCTGATAGTTTGGTTTTGGGGCGGCGTTGGGATGGCGGCAAATGGATTGCAGATTTCGATATTAATGCGGGGCTTCCAAGTTCCCAGGATGCCAACCGTTGGTTTGTAGAATATATTGATTGGGATGGCGTTCCTACTCTATTCCAATTTTCAATAAACCCTACTACTGCCGAAGATTCTTTTATTGGGGATCGTTACGAGGAATCCACAATTTTCAAAACCGGAATTACAAAAGAATGTGCAATTGATTTGGACACTACCCTTTATCCTGATGGAACCTATTTTATTGATGTTTCGGTTGTTAATGAATACAACGAAAAGGGCAACGATTCCAGCGATTCCGCTTTTTCAATTGTAAATTGGGATTCAAGTGAAGTTGCCTGTGAGTGCATTTCTAATTGCACTTCCTGTATTTTGGATGTAAATACCTTTGTTGTTACCCCTACCAACGAACAAAACGATGTTGTTTACAAAATAAGCAATTTTACTGGCGCAAAAACAATTGGCAACCGGCTACTAAATTCCAACAATTCAGGAAAACAGTATAAGGTTTTTGTTGCAACCGAAGCTGACTTTGGCGATGGAATTTGGAATTTTAGCGATACCCTTTCGTTTGGTTCAACTACCAACAATGCGGTGCAAAAAATTTGGCAAAACACCACCGAAGAATATCGATATTTCTTTTCCGATTTGTTTACAAATGATGAAGTGCAATATTTTAAATTGGATTATTTTGAACCGGCCTTCCACTTTCCCACCCTTGAAACTGCTGTTTGGGATAACCAATTTTCCCCTTCCGTGCAGGATCTAAACGGTTTGATTACGGACATTTTTTCGGTTTCAACCTTTTCGAACATGGCTTCCTTGTTAACCGAACCGGAGTTTCCTTCAATAATTTCAAATTCCCTAGAAAATGTGAACTATGTTTTACAGTTTACTTCTAGGGCGGATGCGTTTGTAAGCGGAGAATTAAACGCGGGTTCTGTTCTAAACCGTTCCGCTACCCCTGGCACTTCTTTGGATTTAACAACTAGTTACACAACCCTAACCGTTACCGGTTTGAATGGGGGTTTCATGAAAATACAATCTGCGGCTTCCACTGGCCGCGAGTTTTGGTTCCAAAACTATGCGATTTTGGAACGCGGTTTCTTCGTAAAATCGCTTGAAGTGTTTGATTCTGACGGTTCAGAATTGCCCGTTATGATTGGGGATGCCAATTCCTTTTCTCAGTATGTGGTTGAGGGTGGCGAGTTCATGGTTAACACGGCCTACCTTGATCCTGACGGGGTAATTGACAGATACGAAGTAACGGCCTATATTGACAGTGTTGACATTACAAACAAATTGAAAAGATGGACTTTTGATGTATCTGAGGAAGAAGGGCTAGTGCAATTAACCCCTGTTTTGGATGGTTTGATTGATTTAACGGCTGATGCCCCCGACAGAATTGTAAAGTTAACCCTGCGCCTAGTAGATACAAACGCGCAATACTACGAAATTCAATCAAAAACCTTTTCTTTGCGCCAGTTTCCCTCTACTACCCTAGACCTTTTCTTTAACATTCGCATTGACAACAAAAAAATCGGGGATCACCCAAAGGGCAGGATCACCCTGGATACGATTGCCCCTGAAAACATTATTGGAGTAGAATTCAACATCCAGGATAACACAGATAACAATGTATCTGACTTCAATAAAATCTTTTACAAGGATCAAGACTTTTCTTGCAATGCCTTTGATTGCAGTTTTGACTTTGAAATTGAAGAATACATTTTTCCATCAAGCGATTTTTATAGGGTGGAAGGTTGGGTTCTAGTCAAAACCGAGGAAAAAGGAACCAAATTCAGTTTGTTACACAAACTGTTGATTGTTCCCGTTACCTGGATTACCTTTGACACTGCGCGCATTTTCCAGGTAGCTGAAAGAACAGATCGCACTTACCGCAATGATGAAATATTGCCCCTTGTCGTTCAATTGCGCGATTCAACCGGTGGTTCTTTGCGCGATTCTATTCACTTATTCATGCAATTGCAAGAGTGCAACGCGGCAGATGCAGGGCGTTGCCGGTTCATTGACTTAAATTATGCCTATGATTCTTTCTTATACGATATTTCCACTGGCTACAATTACTATTTCTTCCGCCAGTTGTTTGTAGAGGAAGATTTCACCAAGCTATCTGATGGAAACTATTTCAGGTTCAGGGCATTTATTGAAGATCCAAACAGAGTTCACCAAACACTGTATCAACCTGTTTTGGCTGACAAGTGCCAGGATCCGGATCCCCTTACTTTCTATCTAAATATGCTGACAATGAACTTCTTTAACCAGGGTTGCACTAGCGCACAATTCACTGATGAAATTGTTTCCTTTCCGGACACAAATTCGCATGAAGCAAGGATCTTAATCGATGCAGATCATGTAACTGGTTCACCAACTCAATACTGGTGGCAATGCACTTCACCCGATCAAAATAACCTTTACGAAGATGTTCTAGCCCAAGATATTATTTGTTCGGTTTTTTATTTAATTAAAGAAAAACCAATCGACAAGTTTAGGATTACGATTGCAAACGAAAACAGTAGGATGTCCGAAAAAAGGGATGAATTCAAGCAATTCATTGAATTGGAAGTTCCCTTTGAATTAATTTACGCAAACGATCTAGGCCTTATGAAGCAATCGATGGAAAAAAACTTTTCCACTGATTCAATTGATACTGTTGGAGAAATGATACAAGCCCAGGCCAATTTCTTTTTAGGTGCGCTATCCCCTGCAATCAAATTTACTGGTGATGGCTTGCTTTCAACCGGTTTGATCAACAATGTTGGGTTCAATATGGGATTCGAACAAACTGGTAATGACCTAAATTTTAATTTTAATACCCTGCTAGATCCAAACAATGTTAGCGGCATTTTAACTTACAGAATAAGAAACCTAAACATAATTAACAAGAATGATTACGAAACCCTTTTCCCACTGGTAAAGTCTATTTCGGCTTCTCGATTTATCGAATACGCGGATTCGGAAAACATTCGCGTAAGCAGTGATCCGGTTATGATTGATGTTTTTATTTCGGACATGAAAAAAGTTATTTCAAAAGAAATTGATTCCAAGCTAGTGATCGATGAAGATTTGAAACAAAACCGTGTAAATGTCCAAAACGCTGATATAAACAGTGTTATACAGTTCCCTTCCCTTCCCTCTCGATTAAGATTCATTGTAACTACTGACATGATTTACAACAACGAACAATTATTCAAACGCCTTTACCTTATCCTACCCTACACTGTCATTTTGGATTCGGAAGATCTATGCGGGTTATTTGGCGTTGGCTGTTGGTTTAACGATGAAGAAGGTTCCGCCGGTGCAATCATAACCAAAGGGGATTTATCCTTTTTCATCATAAACTGGTTTGGCTTACTGGCCTTTATTTCTGCGGTTATCCTAATTTCAATTGCCTATACAAACTTTAGAAAGAACGGGGGCATTACCGTAAACCTTCCGTTTAGGAAGTGATCTGCATGGCAATTATTACTTTGGGCGCGATTGGGGCTTCAATTGCCGCCGGCATTGGGTGGTTCACCTCACTACCCAATACCTTCAAATACATAATCTTTTTGGGCGGCCTAACTGCTGATTCAGGGGTAACCATCGCGCTTGGGATCAATTCGGGGGCTGTTGGTGGGTTGATTACCCTAATAATTTCAAACACTTTTAACCTGCCCCACTTTGCTGTTTCCTCTTTTGAACTCTTAATTGTGTTTACGGCCTTGCCCGTTGTCCTATTTTTTATTAAAAATGGCCGAGTAGGCCAATAGAAACCTTTAAATATTCCAGATGCATAATACTATGGGATAACTTCATGTGGGATAACAAAACAAAAAAACTATTTATTTTCATTTCTTTAATCCTAATTTTATCTAGTGCTTTCGCGCAAGAAGAATATATTTTAGAGGAAGGGGAACTCGATGCTTCCGATGTTCTAGAGCAAGCCCAAGAATCAATCCTACAAACCGGCAACCTATCAGAAAAAATTGATGCCTTTATGGTAAAAAATGTTCAAAACATGGAACAACTAGCCGGCTTTTTTAATGCAAAGATAGCGGAACAAACAACCGCAATAATTATTGTGATCGTTGTAAGCAACCTGGCAACCCTGGGGATGGCTTACGCAATTTATTTATTCTTAAAATCCAAAAAGTTGATATGATATGGCAGATCCTAACGAAGTTTCAAAGCAGAAAGCCAAAAAGGGAGATACCGGCTTCTTTGGTTCAATGGGTGGCGTTCAAAAGGCACTGTTGATCATTTTTGCCCTAGCAATATTCTTCCTCGTTTGGACTTTTGTTTTCGGCGGAATCCAAACCTTTTACCAACTAATCATGTTTGGCATTTCCTTTGTTGCAATTGCCGGCCTGTTCATGATGATTTTAACGGCAATTTCCTGGTATCTTGCGCCGGACTTATTTTCCCCGAAAAAGGATTATTTTACCAGGTTAGTAAACCTATCCCTTGATCTAAAGCCAAACAATGTAAGCGACCTCTATTTTATGGGGGATAAAGACAAGCGGCGCGTAAAGGCCGGCAAAATAGTGGGGTTGCTCGGTATTCCCTATTTAATCGGAAAAGTAAAAATCCATGAAAAGGATGTAGAAAACGATGAAGGCAAAACAATTGCAAAAAAGGGCGAACCAGTGTTTGAATTTTCTTATGCCCTAAACAGAAAAATACCCGTTTACGATAAAATAGAGTATGCACTAGATGGCGATACCCTGTTTGTTTATGAAGCCGGTTGGCTTATCTTCAAAAAAAGGCATTACCTCAGGTGCCACCGATCCCTACATGGTGATTTGCACGGTGATGTTGTTGTTTACGACATAAACCCCGTTCCATACGGAACCCTTTACGAATACCCTTTTAAACAATTACAGCGTGAACCTGAAAGAATCATGATGCAAAACCAGTTAGAAGTTATTCTTGCAACAAGCGAACACCAACTGGATTTGATTTCCCAGGGAGTAGATGCGGCGGTTTATTTCAACCCCGCGTTTAGACTACTCCAAAAGCAAAATTCGGAAATGATTGCCAATGATTGAAGATAGGATTGAGGGAATTCAAGGCCATCACGGCCAGTTCATTTATGGATCGCGCCAAAACCCAAACCATATTCACGACAAGGAAGATATTCGTTCCGTTGATTCAACCGGAAAATTGGTCAAAAAAAAAATGCCAACCGATGAACAATTGATCTGCAATTTTTGGGCTAAACAACAAAACAAACTGGCTTTGCTTCTAATATTTTCGGCAGGAATACCATTCAGTATTTTGGTGCAGGAAACAGATCTGTTTGACCTAATTTTTGGAAGAGTTTTTGAATACGCAATGATTGGGTTTAATCTTTTCGTGGGGTTGTTCGGTTGAAACCAACTACCCCAACCTTCCCCGATTATGTGGCCATCAACGCACTCGATACGCTGAAAGATCCCACTTACCCAACAATGAAGGTTCTCAACTTTATTTTCTTCAAAGAAAAAACAATTTGTAACAAGTGCCACGATTACAAAACCTTTAAGCTAATCAAGGATCCGATAAAGGGTGATTGCTTTACAATAAAGTGCAGGTGCGGGGTTGACATAATATATCCCAAAAGCAAGCGAAGAAACAATTGCCGACTATGGGTAAACATCCCAAAAGAACAATACAGGGGGGATATAATTGAAAAAAGAAATAATAACGGAACAAACACTTAAATCTTGGATTGACCTTTCTGACCGATTAAACGCAATTGCAATAAAATTGGTAAAAAAATTAATTCCCTATGCCATCAAATTTATTGGGATCATAATCGGCTACTCAATAATGTCCTGGATCTTTCTAAACATTTATGATTCAGTTGGCTTTGGAAAAACTTTAATAATCGTGCTAGTAGGGGTATTATGGTATGGGGTAAGGCAACCCCCATCCCAACGAATAAAGGGTGATGCAAATGGATGAAGTCGATCAAATGCTTTCATTTCTTTGGGATCTGATAAAAATCATTGCAGGATCCGCTTTTGAAGCCCTAAAAATATCAATAGAATCAATATCTAAAGTTATCCCCCTCGCGCTGAATTCATTAAAGAAAAAGTGATTTTGTATGCAACAACAAGAAAAAACTATTAGATCAATAATAAATGCCTGGATGGGTTACTGTGGCCGGATCCACCCGCAACAATTCTCTGACCTATGGAATACGACAAACTTTTTAATAGACATTTTTAACAAGGAAGGCAAATACGATAAAGAAACCAAATACTTGAAACGCCTTTTCTTTGAACCAATAAAAACCCTGAAAGAAGATTACCCCGAACTGATCATAAGCAAAAACATTTTAAGTTGGGATATTTCCAAAATAGAAACCTGCTATTACCGCGATGTATCCCTGGGCAGAAAATTAAACAAAGAACACTTTATTGATTCAAGAAAACACCAAGAACAAAAGAAACTCCTATTCGGAGAAATCGTAACAATCGTTTCCCTATTCAAGCGCGGCCTACATATAGTAATGCAAAAAATAGTGAAAGAAAACGAACTAAACATTGACTTTGAGTTTTCCGGCGCATACAAAGAAGTAAAACAACTAGGGGGTGAACCACTTGCCTAAACTCATAATTGAAATAGAAATAGAAAACAAGGTTCTTGCACTGGCCATAAAACCAGTTCTTGCCATGCAATTAAACCAACTCAAAAAAACAAACCCCGCGATCCTAAGCGTGAATTCCAGGATAGAAGATTAAAATCCTTTAAAAAGGAAACAATTATATATATGAAAGGGGTAATATATAGTTATGGCTGATATAACCGGATCCACCAAAAGGTTAATTGATGGGTTAAAACTCGGAAGAAAAGTTGGTTTAGAAGAAGCAAAAACTAAAGATCCCGAATTAAAGAAAACATTTTTTAAATTAATTAGAACTTTAGAAAAGCAACGAAAAACCCCCCTTATTGCGGATCTTAGTGAAGTATTACGACCACGAAAAAACAAATCCTTTTTCAAGAAAAAGAAATTTTTTAAGTGATGTTTATGCCCCATACCATTCAATCGATTGCGCGGAAAGAAGTGCCTTTAGGCAAAAAGAAAGAATTTTTTGAAAAAGAAGTTCGATCCGGAAAACAAAAAGTTTTCAAGGGCTTACAGCAAATAAAGAAAAACATTGGCGATCCTAAAGCCTTCCAGGGAATCATAAAAGTAAGGCAAGGCCACCAACAGATCCGTTTTGCTAAACGAAACCTTTCCCTTTTAAAGAAAAAGAGATTCTTCAAGTGATGTATGATGGGAAATAAGAATGTGTTTAAGAAAAAGAAATCTGTTTTTACATCTTCCCTTAAAACAACAATTGTTAGAGCCGGACTAAGTGGGCTTTCAAAAGTTAATTTGGCGGCGAACAAAAGAATTATCAATCAATCTAAAAAAGACATTGTAAAATTAAACAAAGAGATAAAAGAAAAGAAAAAAGATATTCGAGAAAGTAAAAAAAACTTAAAAGTTTTAAGATCCAAATTTAAAAAAATAGGGTTAAAGTTCGGTTAAAAGAGATTCTTCAAGTGATGATTATGGCCGTAACAAAATTAACACAACCGGAACAACACCGATTGCTATCTCTGCGAGAAAAACAGGGGGTATTTGGCGGGGGTGTTTTATCTTCCCAAGAAAAAAAGAACTTGAAGCGATTGCGGTTAAAACAGAAAGGAATGTTTTTTAAGAAAAAGAAATTCTTTAACTGAACCAAAAACTATTTATATAACAAACCTTATAGACTATTGGTATAGTATTACCCCCAGGGAGAACCGAACCGGTTCACCATGCCGGTTCCTCTTTCTTCACAGGGGCAAAACGCCCCTGTATAACCTTTTTATTCGTAAGTGTGCCTTATTATGTTATGGATAACCAATTTGATAATTCTTTTCTCGAATCACCAATGAACAAATTTTGTTATACGATGGATAAAAAATTGTTCGGTAAACCCATTTTTGATTATTACGATTTTGTTGAACGCCTGAATCCAACCTACATGACTAACTTGCTTTTGGCAGATTTTCGGTTTCGTTGTAGAACCCAATTAAACATTTTGATTGAAATCTATGGGCAACAGGGTTGCCAACCCAAAAATTCAAAAGTATTAATGGCCGATGGTTGCTGGAAAAATATTCAAGACATAAAAATTGGGGATGAAGTCCTTTCCCCCCAATTAAATGGAAAAAATGTTTTTGCAAAAGTAATAAATTTAACATCTTGGTTTAGTTCTGAAAATTACGATGTAGTCCAATTAAATAGAACCCACAAAAAACTATATTCTTGTTCTTATAACCATTTGATCCCCCATTGGGATTATAAGAGAATTAGAAAAACTATTAATAAGAAAAGAAAATTTATAAAAGATAATTACTATATAAAAAAGACAATGGCAAAAGAATATGCAAAAATCCCCAAATACCAAAAAAATAGGCTTTGCGGCTTTTCTTCCTTTGAAATAAAAAAATTTAAAAACCAATCTAATGCAACTATTGAACCATATTCACTTGGAGTATGGCTTGGCGATGGAAGTTTTTATTCAAAACGAAAACCCAAAATTAATAAAAAATATGACAAAATGAAACACTATACTAAAAAAAGAATACATAATCGCTTATGCCGTCTTGTTGAAATAACAAATAGTAATTTTAAAATTTTGGAAGAAGTATCCAAATATTACCCTATAATGAATATTTACACAAAAAAAGGAACTAATGCGAAAAGATATTCTTTTAGCATAAATGGCGATTTAACAAAACAATTAATCAAATATGGTTTGGAAGGAAAGAAAAGTGGGGTAAAGTTCATTCCTAAAGATGCGTTGTTATCTGATATAAATTATAGAAAAAGGCTTCTTTCAGGGCTAATTGATACTGATGGATACTATCGTGGTGGTGGCTATTCTATTACAACCAAATCAAAGCAGTTGGCGAAAGATATTCTATTTTTGGTTCATTCAATAGGTGGCCGAGCATTGTTACATAAAATAAAGAAAGGTATTAAGAAACTCAACTTTGTTGGAACTTATTATCGTGTCAGTTTTTATTTAAAGGATATAAAATTGTCATTATTAGTTAAATATAAAATAAAAAAAACCAAATCTTTTTATAGGGCGGGGAATATTATTGCCATTAATGTAATTAAAGGAAAACCTTGCCAAGTTTTTGGTTTTACGCTTGATTCCCCAAGCCATTTGTATATAACAGATAATTTTATGATTACAAACAATTGCGGGAAATCATTGTTTGGCCAAGATCTTGCCGGCAGGATTGGAAAAATTTATGATGTTCCCTTTAACATGAAGCAAAATACTGTGGCCGACTTTGACATTCTCGATTCGGTTCTACATAATTCCCCTTTTAGAACTACCTTCGTTGTTGATGAACAACCGGTTTCAATGTATGGTTATGGGAGTTCTAGGGTTAGGGGTTCGTTAAAGGATTATGAAGAAATTTGCCGTTACACAATGAAAAACATCATTTACATTTCCCCAAGCCAAAGGGAACATTCCTCTTACTACCTTTTCAAAGAAGATATGCGGCCTTCCGTTGAACGATTTAAGAACGAAAATTGCCTTAAATGCTCAAAACAAAAAGAGTGTTTAAAGATTTACGCGGAAAACAAGTTCAAACCCCTATGCGATGAACCCTTTTGGCACCGGCACGGCTACCCCACCGCGTTCAATTTCATGCTTTGCACTACCCGTAAGACAGATAACCAACTGTTACCGCGTGGATATGTTCGTTTACCAGTGATTCCGCCCAAAATGATGCGCTTATACGATACAATTAAGCAAAGAAACATTGCTATTTTTGAGAATAAAGAATCGCTTGGATGGGTTCAGCAAAGAAAAGAACTGCAAGAATTCCAGGAAAAGTATAAATCCAAGATTTTAAAGGAAAATGGCAAAACGGTTCCAAAAAACCTGATAAAAGCATATTTACAGGATTATTTCGGATCCAGATCGTTTACAACTACTGAATTAGATATATTTTGCGCTATAATCAAGGCCGAAATAGGTGAACCCAATTTTTCGGAAACCGCGCAACAAGAATTTAATGAAGAACGAATTGCCTAGAATTGGATTATACTACATTTCTTATTTGAAGAACCTTTTTTTCTTAAAAAATTCTTCTTTCTTTTGGGCGCGCCTTCGTTTATCCAAATCCTTTGATATTCGTGTTCCTACAAAACTCCCTGCCGCGCCAACGGCTAAAGAGGAAAATAGGCCGTGTTCTTTTGGGTTGTTTGGTTCGCAATCCAAGAAATCGATTACCCCGTCTTTATCAGTGTCTTTTGGTTTGAACTTGTTAACCATGTGGTTATATTATGCCCTTTGTTTTATTTAATTGTTTCTTTTTTCGTTTTAATTCCTTTTCTTCCCTTTCTTTTCTTACCCTTTCCAAATGTAACCTGCGGCCATACGGTAGGTTGGCGCGGCCATCTTTTAACCCCCAACTGCTGTTATTATTCATTAGTTCGTTCTCCTTGCCAAGAACGCCCTGGGAACGAATTGCCCGCCCTTGTATGTTTTGCCCCTGAATTCAAATGTGTGGCCTTTCCTGGTTATTATCCGACCTCTTACATTTTGGGTTATGTCCTCGTTTCTGAAAAATCTTTCCCACATCTCTGTTCCTAATGAGTTTTTCTTTGTTACCTTTTCCCGTTCAAACATTACTTTGTGGAAGTCCGCGCTTTTTATGTTTCCCTTTGATTTTTCTTGAAATGCTTCTAGTGATGCGCCCCCGCCTTGCGATAAGATTTCTTCGACATCTACATCGGTAAAAGCGCGGCTGTAAAAATCTTCGTATCTTTCAAGCCGCCTTGACAGTTTTATTTTATTAACCATTTAATTGCCCCTTATATTTTGCAAGTAGTTCTGACATTTCTTCCCTCATTCTTTTTTTCCTATCTTCTTTAAACACATTCCTTTGTTGTTCCTGAAAGTGTTGTGAATCGCACCGCTTCCGGTTTAAATGGCGCGCAAGATTTGAAACTAATACGCCACACTTGGGGCAAAATTTACTCATGCTTCCACCTTTGGGGTGCTGTATTTGTGTAGTTCTACTTTTTTTGATTCATCAAAATTGTGGTATGCGAAGAATGGATCGATTATTTTCCAGTGTTTCCAAAACATCCGATAGTGGGCGTGGCTTGATTCTCTTTTGTTTTTAAGGTTTTGTTTGAATGGATATGTTTCAATGAATTCGGGGGCTTGTTTTTGTTCTTGGCCGTTTACCTTCCAGTATTTTTTAGATATTCTTAAAACATGGCATTTATGCGCGGTCTTTTTCGGAATCTCTATAAAGTAGGGATCGACATCACACAATTTTAAATATTCTTCAATTTCATATTTGTAGTGTTTTGAAAAGTTTACAACATGGTAGGATCCCTTTATTTTTCCATCTCCCAATGTTCCTTCTAAACTTGTTTTTGCAATATAAAAGTTGTTGAAACTTTTTGGGAATATTTTTATCAGGTTGGCCAGGTTCTTATACATTAAATCCTTGTAGATATTATCGTATTCCAAGAACAGAACAAACTTTCCATCTTCGCACCGGTTTGTTATGCCAAAGCCCGTTATCTTGGGTTTGAATGTTTTTGACAGGGTAAAAACATATTCGGGGGAATCGTATTGTATGATGTGCCTGGTTCCTTCAAATGATTTGAATTTTGGGGTTAGCCTATCCCGTTCAATGCCTAGCTTTTGCAAGTCTTTTGCTATATCCATATGTTCCCTTTCCCATTTGTTATCAAATTAATGCCAAAATTGCTGAAATTATAACCATCAATCCGATTAATGCCGCAACTACTCCTAATATAATTGAAAGGAATGTTGCATTATTAATTAAGATAAATGCGATTCCTAAAATTAACAATCCAATTATTATTGCGATTATCAAATCAGTTAATTTTCCTAGGTTAAAATTTTCAGTGATATTTTCTACTGCTTCATCTACATTTTCTTCTATGTTTTCAATGGTTTCTTCATCGATTTCAATATCTGCTTCCCCTACATCATAAATACTGGTAAACAGTTGGAACCCAACCATTAACGCTATCATAATCAGTATTGCGCCCCCTACAATAATTAATATATCTACCCCTTGTCCGTTTTTATTCATTTATAAACCACTTATTATATTGCCTTTTGTTTTATTTAATTCTTCCTATTGGTTGAATTTGTTGATTATTTTGTTTCCACAATCACATTTTAGGAGTATTATATCTTCGGGTTTGCCTGGGTAATATACTGCTCTACCGCATTTTTCGCATTTTGCTTTGTTTCTTGCCGCCCATCCTGGCCTTGCATATTGTTTGCCGGTTGTTTTTATCATAATATCCCTCAGCATGGCAGGTTTGTAGGGGTGAGGTTTTTAGGTAGGGCATTTAAACATTCAAGAAGGGTAACTTCTTTTCCGCATAAAACCCTGTTACCAAACCACCCCTACATTCCTTGCCATGCGATGCCTTTTCCTTACCTTTAGTTGGTAAGCGTTAATTTCCACTCCGCCAATTCCAAAAATCGTTGTATAATTCTTCAAATTCTTGGGGGCTGTTATGTTCTGAATATTTTAAGAATTCATCTAGTAATTCTTTACCCCAGGTAAGCATATCTTTTAAACAGGCCTTGATCTTGGCTTCGTGTTCTTTTGTTGTATGCGAGCAAGCATAACATATATCACACTTTTCTATTTTAAATTCTGCTTTAGCCATTTTTTACCCCGCCGGTTTCCATGCTGTGCATATTGAGCATTTTTTAATTGATTTGCAATTTTCTCCAAAAGCGCATGATTTTTTACTTTTCAAAGCCATATAACCACCGTTATCCCGCAAAATTCCCTCACAAATTATTATCTTTCCTCATTTTCTATTCTTGGGGCTAAATATGCAATGAAATTTTCCCCTTCTATGCGAATTGGTTTATTATGCGCCAAACTTATTTTTATTTTTGATTCAGATTTAAATAAAGATATTATTTTCAAAAACATTTCTGAACTAAATGAAGTGGCCAGTTGGTCATACTTGACATTTACCGGTGGAATGGGAGTTTCCTGTTCAACTTCAAATAAAGCAAAGAACGCCTTTTCCAATGCCTTATTTTTGAATTTTACCGACATTACCTGAATTGAATCTATATAATTCGATCCTGGCCTTAACTTGTATTGCGGCGTAATATTGCATTCATTTTTATCCCGTTCATCAAAGATTTTTTTGAATGGATTAAGAATTGATGTTATCTTCATTTTATCGCCCTCGCTTCCCTGCCGCATTTCCTGTTATGTCTGCTATTATGTCAAGTGGTTCTTCAAATTCTTCTCCGCAAGAATCGCAATATCTACTTACTGTTTCTTTATATCGTTGCTCTATTAGCTTTCCCTTTTTACATACTGGGCAAGTAGCTGATGTTTTCCGTTCCTCTATTTCGTTTTTTCTTCTTAACCAATCAAACATTTTATCGCCTTCTCCTTTTTGCGGCTTTAATTAAATCTTGAGTAAAAACAAAGGGCATCATGCCATATCCTTCTTTGACTTCGTGTTTTTTACACCATTTTTCTAACCAGGCCAGGCCTACCCATTTTCTTCTATCTTCCAAGAAACTGCCACCTGGGTTTACTACTGTTCGCCTTGCCATTAAATCACCCCTGCCCCTATAATTGCTACGGTTACAAAAAGCTGGGTTAGCAATATTATAAAATAGCCGCTTACTTCGTATTTTCCACTTAAAAACACTGCGTTTGGTGCAATCCAAACTGCCGCAATAGCTATTCCTGCGCCAATACTAATCATTTAGCTTACCCCGCTTGGCCTTTCTTCTTCTTTTTCTTTGTATCCCTTGCAATCTTTTTTGTCCGGACATTCTTCACAATTTTCATTTGCTGTTGTTCCTTCCCAACCCATGCTTACTAATTTTATTGCTGTGGTTAATGCTTTGTTTGAATTTATGGCATCTGCGACCTTTAAATGCTGAATTTTATCTAATTTTCCTATTATTTGGGTGTGGTTTTTTTCAATTGCAAATAATAGAAACCCGTCTATTTTTTGGTTTAAGTGTTTTGATAACAATTCTGTTATTTTTTTAATCCTTTCTCCCTTTTCATCTGCCATTAACATCCCCGCCAATAGATATACATTCCTTCAAGTAGCGCAACAGCGCACATCAACATAAGCATTACAAAAGTATAATATGCCGTTCTTTTCCAGGCTTCCATATCTCTTTTATCTGTATTTCCCATAAAAACCACTTCCCTATTTACCATGTGGTGCGCCCCTATGTTCTTTTTTATGGCATTTTCTACAAAGTGTAATTAAATCGTTTAAACTTAATTTATCATGGTTATAATGTTTGTGATGAACATCAAGGTTTTTTTCAGATTTACATTTAACGCATTTATGGCCATCTCTTATCAAAACAAGTGGAACCACAAAAACCTCATAAAAATCAGTTTTACGAATTAGTTTTCTATATTCTGCCGCTTTTTGGGTAGAACTCATTTACTTACCCCCGCGTTTCCCCTTCGGGTTTTGTATTCTTTTATCCACTTTTTGCTTTCTTCTTTTGTTGCAAGTCGTTTTATATCATGCCCGTTTATCCTTGAAAATTTTTTGAGAACGACCACTTTACCTTTCAATGCTTTTCCTAAACTATTTGCCATTTAATCATCCTCTATCGTTGTTGTTTTTGTTACAAGTTTCTCTTGTAGTTCGATTTTTTGAATTTTCTTAGGGTAAACAATCATATCCCCTGCGCTTAATGAACCGTCAGATTTCCATATCTCTAATTCTTTTTCAGAAAGCTTATGCCAACTTTGGTTATCTCCATTATGAGGGCATAAAACAAAAACTACCTTTTCACTCATTTAATCACCCCTCTTTACCTTCGGCATTGCTTCGATTACCATTAAAATATCTCCTTGCAAAAGGGCTTGATTTTTTATTTCAATTATATGCTTTCCAAAATCTTCGCCGCCCTTACTTGTAACTCTAACCAAATATTTCATTTATTTGCCCCCTGTTTTGATTCGCCTTCGTTTTTCTGCTTGAATTTCTGCTATTGCGTTTTTTAAAGTTTTTTTAAATGGTTCAACCATCTCTATCAAACACCGAGAAACTTGCATTGATTCTTCGTATAACCCTAGTTCATCTAGCCCCTTTCTTGCTTCTTGGAAAAGTTTTGCCGCTTTAGTGGCCTTTTTATTCAATTCAATAAGTTTTCTTACTTCCGGATTCATTTAAACGCCCTTTTTATGAGTTTTCTTTCTTCATCAGTTAAAAAGTAGGCACTTAAAAAACCTATTGTAAATGCCTCTTTCTTATCCTTTGCCTTTTTCGCTTCCTCTTTGGCAAGATTCTTCACTTCCCTAATCAATCTTTTTCCATACTTTGTTTTTATCATAATAGAATTTTCAAGAATCTCCTGCCCTAAATCTTTCTCATCCATTCACTTGCCCCCTGTTTTCATGTTTTCTGTGTAGCCCCTACATATTTGGCCTGGTTTTACTGTTATTTCGTTGATCCGGCAAAAGTCCTCGGCCTTGTCCTCTGCTTTGAATTGCCCGTATGCGTTTGCATTGATCCATATACGGGTTTTGCAAGTGTATCTGTTGTTCTCTGATTTATTGATTTTAAGCATTATTTATCCCCTCTGCCGAGTGCAATCGCACCGGCATCCAGTATATACCCCAAATATATAGGCTATAAGTCCTTGAGTTAATCCACCTATTATAATTATGGGGCTGTTTGTTATTGTGCCTATGAGGATGGTTCCCAATATCCATCCAATTGCGCCGCCTATTATCAACTTATCCATTTTATCCCCTAATCCATTTCCTCTACAACTTCCATATCATAAAGATCTTGTGCTGTCGGTTGCATGGCCTTATCCTGTTTTCTTTTCCATTTAGCTTGCGCCCTTCGGTAATCAACGCTTTTTTCCATTATATCTCCTTCTTTATTATCAATTCAAATGTAGTATAATTTTCTTTTGTGCTTGTTATTTGCCAGGTGCTTGCACAAAGAAGCGTTATATCATAATCCCTTTCAAACATTGATAAGACGGAATTTATTTCTTCCCACTTTGTGCCTTTTGCAAATTCAATAAGCATTATTTCCCCTCGTTGTTTGATTCTTCTTGGTTTTGTTTAAACTCTTTGGTTGGTTCTTGTATTGCGATGAATTTATCTGTTTGTTCTGTGAATTTTTGGAACATTGTTTTTTCTGTCTGGTAATCGTAAGCATATGGTAGGAATACTTCCTCTATTTTTACTGTTTTGGTTTCTACTATGGCTAATTGTGCGTCTATCCAATCCTTTATTACGCGCCATCCTACGCGCCTTGCTTGATCTGCATCTTCCCTGAACCTTTTCGGGAGTTTCGTGCTATCAACGGCCTTGTTTATCAGTGCAACCCAGGCCTTTAAATCAATTGGTAGTTTAAACGGTATGTTTCCCGCCGGCGTTTCTATCATAAAAGATATGCCGGTTACATTTCCTGCCCCGTCATAATCTTTTAAGATCTTTTTTGCCCCATGCGCTGAAAGAATCGCTTCTATTTCTGCAATTGTTTTTTCAACAGCAATTTTTGTTGTATAATTCTTTATTGGCATCATTTCACCTTTTTAGATTCTCCAATAAAATAAACTGCGTTCATTAAATTTATTTCAGGTAACTGCAAACATCCTTCGAGGAGATCTAACAAATCTCTTAATTTCTCATCTGCAAGGGGTGCTGAAAGTTGGATTGCATTTCTTACTTTACGAATCCTGGTTATGGCTGTTTGTATGTGATTGTTTGCCGCTTCTAAATTCTCTTTTTTATTCATTTAGAAATACCTCTTGCATTTTGGGCAGGATAGGGGTTTTCCCTTTTTCTTTTTTGGCTTCCATTTGTGGCCGCAAAATTTACATTTCATTTTACATCTCTCCCTTTTTGTGATACCGGTCTATTGCTCTGTGCATTGCTTTGATTGCTTTCTTTTCTGTTTTGTAGAACTTATAATATTTATTGCAAACATTATTGTAAAATTCTACAAGCCACCCGTTTGCGATTTCTTCCAATTCTAATTTCATTCAATCCCTCTTAACAATTTTATATCCCTTTCCGGATCTTTTGATTCCCTGCATATAAGGGATGGGTGCAGTTGATATTTTGCCCTTTCTTCATCCCTTCTTTTTTGCCAGCCCTGGTAATCGAATTTACCTTCTCCTTTGTATGAACTGGCGGCCTTGTATTTCTCTACACTCATATAACTTTTACCTTCATCAATCCAATTCTTTCTGCGTGCCTATTGCCGGCGATCTTATCGCGCAACATCAACAGGGTTTTTTGCAAATTGAATTTGTGTTCTGAAAAGCCGGTTTGCCTTTTCATCTCGTTTACTCTGTATCCGTCTTTCAGTTTCATTATTTCTTTTGTTTGTCCAAAATCCATTTATCCACCATCCTTGATTTTATCTTTTGGTGCATTGGGTTTGCCCCGTTGATGCTTGGGGTGCAAACTTCAAGAAGGGCTTATCCCCCAATCGACACCATACATATCTTCATC
>SDBT01006247.1_pt1 | contig 19840 bp, 13 predicted proteins | sample 2277101 | NCBI WGS metagenome assembly SDBT01 (sample SAMN10404973, study PRJNA504765) | marine sediment metagenome | isolation source: marine sediment core GS10_PC15, 103 cmbsf | place: Arctic Ocean: Southern Knipovich Ridge | collected 2010 | reverse complement strand
ATGCGGGGATCGTGCGGGAGGCGGGCGTGCGACAATCGGTAATCTGTTAGCAAACGGGCGATACGCTATGACGATGATCACGGATGTGCCGGATATGTACGCCGAGCAGGTCGCGCGCCGCGCGAAACTTCCCGAAGAACACCTGCCGGCCTGGCTACGTCGTATCCATGCCGCGGCCCTGAGCAGCTTCACCGAGCTGGGCTTTCCAACCACGCGCGACGAGGACTGGCGCGGCACCAATGTCGCACCGCTGGCGGAGATGGAATTCGCGCCGGCTGATCCGGATACGACGCGAGTGACGCCGTCCCAGATCGAGCACTTCCGGCTCGGTGGCGGCCGCGAGGCGCTGCTCGTCTTCGTCAACGGGCGTTTCGCCCAACACCTTTCTGAAACCGCGCGGCTGCCCGCGGGCGTGCGGGTGATGAGCTTGGCCCGGGCGCTGGCCGCGAATCTGCCGGCGCTGGATGAGCACCTGGCCCATTACGCCGGCTGCCGGCGGAACGCCTTCGTAGCCCTCAATACCACCTTTGCCCAGCACGGGGCGTTTGTCGAGATTCCGCGCGGCGTGGCGGTGGAGACGCCGATTCACCTGCTGTATGTTTCCGGCACCGGCGAACAACCGGTGGTCGCTCATCCCCGAAACCTGATCGTCGCCGGCGAGAACAGCCAGTTCCGAGTGATCGAACAGTATGTCACCCTCGGCCCCGGCGCCTACTTCAACAACCCCGTGACCGAATTGGTCGCCGGCGAAAACGTGGTCGGCGAGCACTGCAAGGTCGTCCGTGAATCGAACCAGGCCCACCACGTCGCAACCCTGCAAGTATTCCAGCAGCGCGACAGCAGTATTTCTTCGCAGACGATCTGCCTGGGCGGGGCGCTGGTCCGGAACGACATCAACTCGGTTCTCGACGGCGAAGGGGCGCGCTGTAACCTGCAGGGGCTGTACGTGCTGGCCGGGAAGCAACACGCGGATAACCACCTGCGCGTCGAACACCGCGGACCGCACACCTCCAGCCGCGAGTTCTTCCGGGGGATTCTGGACGATCGCTCACACGGGGTGTTCTGCGGCCGGATCGTCGTCCAACCCACTGCGCAGAAAACCGACGCCAAGCAAACCAACGTGAATCTGCTACTGTCGGATCAGGCCCAAATCGACACCAAACCGCAGCTCGAGATTCTGGCCAACGACGTCAAGTGTACGCACGGGGCGACGATCGGGCAGATCGACGCCGACGCGATCTTCTATCTCCGCTCGCGCGGCATCGATGAAAACGCCGCCCGCAGCCTGCTCACCTACTCCTACGCGCGCGAAAGCCTCGCACACCTGCCGGATCCGCGACTGCGGGCCCAACTCGAACGGTTGGTCTTGTCACGCTTGCCGCACGGCGAGCTCTTGCGGGAAGTGGTATGAACGCTGCCGTCCCGACCATGACCGGATCAGATGCCGACGCCGCGAACGGCTTTTTCGACGTCGAGCGGATTCGCCGCGATTTTCCCGCGCTGGCTCAGACGATCGACGACCAGCCACTGGTCTATCTGGACAACGCGGCGACCACGCAGAAACCGCTTGCGGTGATCGAAGCCATCGAACGGTTCTACCGCGTGGACAACGCGAATATCCATCGCGGGGTGCATCGGCTCAGTCTCCGCGCCACCGAAGCGTACGAAGCGGCGCGCGGGAAGATCGCCCGGGCGATCGGGGCCGGGCGCCCGGAAGAGATCGTCTTCGTTCGCGGCGCGACCGAGGCGATTAATCTGGTGGCCCAGACCTTTGGGCGCACGCACGTCGCGGCGGGCGACGAGGTGCTCATCTCGCACATGGAACACCACGCCAACATCGTGCCGTGGCAAATGCTCTGCGGGCAAACCGGCGCCCGGCTGCGCGTGACGCCGATCAACGACCGCGGCGAGCTGATCTTCGAGGAATTCGAGCGCTTGCTCGGCCCGCGCACCAAGTTGGTCTCGATCGGGCAGGTTTCCAACGCACTCGGCACGATCAATCCGGTGGAGCGCATTATCGCGCGGGCGCATGCGCACGGCGTTCCCGTCCTGGTCGACGGTGCCCAGGCAGTACCGCATCTGAAGGTCGATGTGCAGGCGCTCGACGCCGATTTCTACACGTTCTCCGGGCACAAGACTTTTGGCCCCACCGGAATCGGCGCCCTGTACGGAAAGTACGAGCTGCTGGAGCAGATGCCGCCGTACCAGGGCGGCGGTGACATGATTGCATCCGTAACGTTCGAGAAAACCACCTACAACGCCGTGCCCCACAAGTTTGAAGCCGGCACCCCGCACATCGCGGGCGCGATCGGATTGGGTGTCGCGCTCGACTACCGGGAGGCCGTCGGAGTCGACCGCATCACGGCTTACGAGAGCAAGCTGCTCGCGTATGCGACCGCGGCCCTGTCCCGCATACCCGAGGTTCGACTGATCGGCGACGCGCGCGAGAAGGCCGGAGTGCTGTCGTTCACCATCGCCGGCGTACACCCGCACGACGCCGGCACGATCCTCGACGATTTGGGCATCGCGGTCCGGGCCGGGCACCACTGCGCGCAGCCGGTCATGCGGCGGTTCGGCGTGCCGGCCACGGTCCGGGCGTCGCTGGCGTTCTACAACACGATGGAGGAGGTCGACGCCCTCCTGCGCGGTATTCACAAGACCATCGAGGTGTTCGGCTGATGTCCGAGATGAGTGATCTATATCAGGAAATCATCCTCGACCACTACAAGCGGCCGCGCAACCGGGGCCGCCTGGACGATGCCGATCGACACGCCGTGGGGCAGAACCCGCTCTGTGGCGACCACGTGGTGGTGTTCGCCAAGGTCAAAGACGACATCGTGGAAGAGGTCACGTTCGAGGGTTCGGGCTGTGCGATCTCGACTGCCTCGGCGTCGCTCATGACCGATGCGATCAAAGGCAAGACGCTCGACCAGGCGAAGGCCCTCTTCCGGAAGTTCCACGCGCTGGTAACCAACTCGGACGAAGTCGATCACGGCAACGGGCTGGGCAAGCTCACCGTGTTCTCCGGCGTTTGCCGGTACCCGGTGCGCGTCAAGTGCGCCACGCTCGCCTGGCACACTTTGGTGGCCGCCCTGGAGAATCGCCGGAAACCAGTCTCAACGGAGTAGGACATGTCGGAAACCTGCGCCAAGACGATGGAGCAGCGAATCATCGAGGCCCTGCGCACCGTCTATGATCCCGAAGTCCCCGTCAATATCTACGACCTGGGCTTGATCTATGACCTGGACGTCAGCCCGGACGGCGTCGTGCGCATCACCATGACCTTGACCTCTCCCGCCTGTCCGGTTGCCGGGAGCCTTCCGCCCGAGGTGGGCGCCCGGGTCCGGGCTCTCGCCGACGTGTCCGACGTCAACGTGGAAATCGTCTGGGACCCGCCTTGGTCGCCTGACAGAATGTCTGACGCCGCCCGACTGGAGCTAAACCTGTGACGCGCCCCGGTTGACCGTTCCCGCAGGTGGTGCCGGCGGCTGCAACCAAAGGGTGGCCCAGGCGTCTCGCCTGTGGAGGGCGCTGCCCGGGAACCACACAGGCGGGACGCCTGTGCCACCCTGACAAGGGTAGCGGGTGCCCGATCCCGTTCCGGATGGCTGCGCAGCAGCCAGGAGGACGGGAGTGGGGAACTGACTCGAATGCAACACGCGCCCCGGACGTCCTCTCCGTCCCCCACCCCGTTTCGTCGTCCTTCGGATCGACGAAACGGGATGGGGCACCCAAGCCTCCGCGGTTGACAGCGCCGTGCGAATGCGGATAAAAGAGCGGCCTCACCTGGGAGCCGGGCCAATCGAGCGCATTAGACCGGTTTCACTATTGGTGTGGCGTCCGGACCCTGCACCGGACGTGGACGTCTACGGCCGATACGGGGCTCGGCCGCTACAGGGTTTTTGAAACCGCTCTAGAATTCACCAGATGCCGATCGCCTCTGCGAAATCAGCCCGACCCGCGACCACCAATGCCCCACCGGCGGTGTCGTCCGCGGCCGGCGCCGGCTGGGCCTTGCTGGCAGTGCTGCTGCTGTCGACTGTGCTCGACCTGGTCTTCTTCACGGGCTTCTACGCCAGCGACGACTCTTCCTACTACCGCGCTGCGCTGCATCTCCTGAACGGGCGGTTCCCAAGTGATCCGTCGATGGGCGCAATGCGGCTTACCATTGTGGGCTGGAACGCACTCGTCATCTGGCTGGTGGGTCCGAACGTGCAGCTTGTGGCGGCGTCTTACATTCTATGGCACCAACTGCTGAACCTCTGCACTTACGCGCTCGGTGCCCGACTCTTCCGGGCGCCGGTAGGTCTGTTGGCGGCCTGGCTCGTGGCCACGCTCCCCCTGACGGTCCTCCTAAGTACCCTGATATCGCCCGATACGCAGATGGCCGCGTGGGTCGTCCTCTCCCTGCTGGCATGGCTGGCAGCGTATGGCTATCGCGGGCGCGGGCGGCTGCGCGGCGGCCTGCTGATGCTGCTGGCCGGCATCTGCGTGGGCCTGGCGTACATGACCAAGGAATCCGGACTGATCCTGCTGCCGTTCTACTTCGTTGCCTGGGTGACGGCCGAAGTGCTGCGTTCCGTCCGCCAGCGGCCATCCGCCGGAGTCAAGGCGGCCGTGGCATACGGGACGTTGTTCGCCGGCGGCGTATTCTTGCTGTTCGCGGTGGAAACCGCGACATTGAGCGTCCTCACGGGCCGTCCGACGCTGCGCATGGGCTGGACCGTCAAAGAAATCGCCCCCTCGCGGATCGAACGCGTGCAGAACGTCGGTCTCACGCCGTTGAAACGCTTCAAGACCGTCGTCGGCATGATGGACGCAACCGACCAGTTGCCACGCGCAATCCCAGTCGTCTTGGCCATCGGCGTGCTGGGCTTCCCGCTCGTTGTGCGGCGGGCCTGGGCCGTCTACCTGCTCCCGATCTGGGTGTTCGCGTACCTGACGTGGGGCTCGATGAGTCTGACCAGCTATGTGCCGCCATATATCAAGCTGCGTTACTACATTCCGGTGATGGCGCCACTGCTGGTCGTGTCGGCGGCCGTGCTCTGGACAGTTTGGGAATGGGCTGCGCGGCGGATCCGCGCCGAACGGTGTCGCACGGGCCTGCGTTGGCTGCTCATCACAGTCGTCATCGTGTTCCCGTTGACCTGGTTCGGGGGCGCGAACCGCCTGGCCGGGAACATGTACCGCAGCAACTTGATCGGCGCCGGTGTCGGCGGGATCAACCTGGCGCTGGAGTCCGCTCCGGAGCCCGTCATCCTGTCCAGCGCCGTGTCCCGCGCCATGTCCGTGCCACTGAAGACCGAGCCTTCCGCGCGGCTTTATCTCGCGCATCGACTGGAGTCGACGGCGTTCGAGAACGTCGCGGCCGAGGCCGGCTTCACCTTCGTCGAATTCCCCGGCGTGCGGATGCTCAACCGGCACCGTCTGTTTGGGAAACCGGCACCGCTGGACTGGCTGATCAGGGCCGCTACCGAAGATCCGTTGTTGCCGCTGTCGCGTGACTATGCGTGGGATGATGCGCATTGTTTTGTCAGCGTCGATCCGGCCTGCGAGTCGTTCTTCCAGATCGGACGCTACAGGTACTTCGTTCGCAAATCGGCCCGTATCTACGGCTCGCGCTCCCGCTGGACGACATTGCGGCAAGCACTCGGATTGAACGTCGTAGAGCGCACGGCCGACGAGAAGGGCCGGGCGATCGACCTCTTCCGCGTGCGCTGCGCGCCCACTCCGAGGGACGAAGACGTCGATTGCGCAGTCACGCACGATCTCACGCCGAGCTTGCCTTCATGGCGCGTGCGCGAGACAAACCGTCACGAATTGTCAACGGATGCAGACGGTAATCTGACCGTGCAGTTGGAACTCCCGCGGCGCAAGTATGCGTGGGTGGCCCCACCACCCCACAGCGCCGCCCTGCCGTGCGAATTGACCGCCGCGCAGCCGTGGGAATTTCATGTCGACCTGCGCGTCGAGGGTGGTCTCAAGGTGCTTTTGGTCCTACCGCTGCGTGCAGAGGGCAAACACTTCGCACGAAAATCGGTTCAAGTACGCAACGGCTACAACCGCTTCGGCATCTGGCCGGGCACGCACACGCTCGAGGTGGCGCCCGCGTTTCAGGTGTGGGGCAGCGGCACGCTCACCCTGAAACGCTTCGAGATCATCCGCGTAACGCACGATTGATGCACGGACGTGATCGCCGCTTCGTCGAGGTCGACGTCCCAGACGCGCACTCTCCCGACGAAGAATGATCGGGCGGATCCCCCGGCCACAGCCGCCGGGTGCATGACACTTCCGGCGGGCTTCGGCGCGGGGCTGTAGCGTCCGCCCCCCGTGGCGGACGTCGGGTGGCGAAAGATCTGCACATTCTACGTCCGCCACGGGGGGCGGACGCTACGTTTCCCGGCTTACACAGCGCCCGCCAGAACTGTCATGGACCCACAGCCGCCATCCAGCACGCGACACCTTGCTTTCTTCTGTTCGAGGAACGAAAATAATTCAGTGTTTAGCGTACGGTTGGGCGAGGAACTCGCATCCAATGAAGAGCGCCGAGGAAGTCACCGTATATTGGAACAAACGGCACGCCGGGCGATCCCGATGGCATGCCGGGGGTGACTTGTCCCTCTCAAAAGGCCGCAACGAGTTATTCTACCAGATTCGTCTGTCGAAACTGCTGGTGATTATCTGGGGACGATTCGGAAGCCATCGACGCTTACGCGTGCTGGATGCCGGGTGCGGCGTCGGGTGGCTGGCGCATCAGTTGCTGACCCTCGGCTATCATGTCGAGGCGATTGACGCGGCGGATGAAGCCGTCCAGCAGGCGCGGCAGTCTTACGGACTGCGGGCGGCGGTGGCCGACCTGGATCAGTACACGGCGCCCGAGAGCTTCCAGGTCGTTCTTTTGCTGGACGTCCTGTTCCACATCACGGACGACGCATTGTGGAGCCGGTCCCTGTTCAACTTGGCGAGTCTGCTGGCGCCGGACGGAGTGCTGCTGTTCACCGACGATCTTCGCAAGCAGACTTACACGCTGAGTGACTACATCATTCACCGCTGCTGGAAGGACTATGAGGCCCGATTCGCTCAAATCGGGATGCGTCTCCATTGTGTGGATCGATATGGCATCTTCGGAAATCCGAATCGGTTTTACGTCGCGGAGTGGGCTTGATTCGCTGAATGTCAACCTGCACGGTGCATTGATCGAGCGCGCCGGCGCGATTGGGTGATCTGTTGAACGAACTGCTGACTAGACTGCTCTCCCCCGACAAGCGGGTCACGGTACTGACGGGGAGCCTGGATGATGAGGGCTTTCGTGGCTCGCTAGAGTTGAAAGCCAAGTCCTGTGGGTTCGAGTTGAGCTTTGCGGACCTGCGTGCCGACCTGCGACCGTCTTCTGAGCCCATCAACGCGGACGCCATTATTGACCTGCGCGATCATCTGGTGCAGCCGGTCGAGCTTCAACCGCTGTTGAATCGCATCTGCCGCGAGCGGGAACGGGCCTGTATTCTGCTGATCACGGCGGAGTACGCGCCCCAGTTCCGCCAACTGCTGCAAGTGCTGAGCCAAGTTGGTTTGGGCATATCCGATTTCGCGTGGGAATCCGAATGGTCCTGTTATGTGCTGGGAGCCAAATTCGACCCGTCGTCAGTATGCCTGGCCACGCAGACCCGTTGGTGCAATGAGGCTTTCCTCACTCGCCTGTACGCCGACCATCTGACGTGGCGTCTCGATCGGTTGGCTGCGCTGCGCGACCAGATCAACCAGGCAATCAACGCCGGAGAACTGGAGCGACTGGAACCGCCTCGGCTGCGGAACGCGCTGCGTGATCCGGTGATCGACCAGCCCGCCCGGCTGGCCGAGTTCATGGGCCTGTTACGGGAGGCGTTTGGCGAAGACGAGGAGGCCGCAACGATCGAGGTTCTCACCGGGCTGGTCCAGAAGCGCCTGGGCGATCTCATGCCCGAGCACGAAAGCGAGATCCGAGAGATACGCGCGGAATGCGCAACTCAGAAACTACGCTTCGATTCTCTGCAGCAGACTTTGCAGGAGACTCGACACCAACGCGACGAGCTCAGCGCAGCCGCACGCGAGTACAAGGATCTCAGCCTGCGCGAGCGCCGACTGCTCTTGACTCTCCTGCACGGGAAGATGAGCGAAACCAGACCATCCGCCGGTGGTAACCAGATCGTGCTCGGCGACGGCAGCGCCCCCATAACCGTGCACGACACTCCCCACTGGGTGAGCATTCCGGTTCACGACACCGAATCCTACCGCTTCGGGGGCACGCTTTCTCCGCTCGAGGAGCGACGGGACGCGTTGGTGCGCGTGCGGTTCCTGGACCGGGACGCTGCCCTGATTCCTGGTGAGTATTCCCACATCAGCATGTCGCCGAAGCTCGGACCGTACCGCTATCTCGAACCGGACGGCCCCGACCGCTTTGTCTTGGATATCCCGGCCGTGCCCTCCGGTGCGGCGTGGCTATGCCTGGGCTTCCAGACCTGGCGCGCGAAGGAGCCGATGCAACTGGTGCCGCAACTCAGCTTGATCGATCGAGCGGACCCGAAGCCGGCTTTGGCAGAGCAGCTACACTTTCAACCGTTGCGTCAACGCATCGTGCTCGATGAGTACGCGATTCGGGAGGTGGGTCCGCATGTGCTCGAGGGGCTCGTGATCGCGCACCCGGACGAGCGCCCCGATGCGGCCTTCTTAGAGCTGACCTTCCTGGACGAAATCGGACGTCGCATCTCGCCCCCCTACGAGGGCCTGGTGACCGGCAGTACCGGGGCGCCCGGTTTGCCTGTTCCCACCAAGGACTCCGGCGGGCTTTATCGCCTGCGCATCGATGTCCCGCACACGGCCGCCCGGATCAATACGGCCATTCGGCCAAACAACAACAAGCATCAACTCTACTGCGGGACCCGCCTGACCATACATCGCTTGCGCCCGGAAGACCAGGATTGCCCCGCTGCGGCGGTCTTGCGGTTCGCCCCGGATCAGCCGACGGAATCAGCCTATACGCTCGAACGGCAGCCCGTTTGGCTCGACCTGGGCGTCGAGGAACAGGATGACTACGTGATGCACGTGCGCGTCCCAGCCCACGTGCAGACCGCCGACTGTGCGGCCATCCTCCGCGCAGAGTTTCACGACATGAACGGCTGCGTGGTCCCCTGGGAGGGCAAGCGGTTTTCCGAGTCCCAGCGCGTGGGGACGTTTCGCTATGTGGGGGTGACACCGCAGCCATCCGTCCTGGTGGCCGATTTCAAGGCGCCGCTGGGAGCCCGCACGCTGCGTCTGGGGTTTCAAACCTGGAAACCGTCGGGCGAAGTGCGACTCCAGAACGAGGTGGTGTTCGGGAAAGCCGAGATGTTCTCCGAGCTGATGCTAGGATCGTCGCTGGTGACTGATCAGGCCAGCCCGGATCGGACGGGTGGGATCTTCGCGGTTCAGATGGACGGCGAAGACCTTCGACGCGTTCCCCTGCATCCAAACGGCTGGCTGTATCAACTCGCGCTCTCGGTCCCGGAGGCGATTGTGGTTGACTCGGCCGAAGATCTTGATCTAACCGACTGGCGCCACACCTTTGCGCACTTCGGCGCGGTCGAGGCTGACGCCCTGCATCGTTTATTGACGCACTGCTGGGAGAATCGGATATCCTGCGTGCTCAGCGTACGGGCGGGCATGCCGGCACCACCCCAGTCGATGGCCCACCTCGCGAGCGTGCTGGCCGTTTCCGATCCGAGTCAAGTTCCGCCCGGGGTGCCTCCGAACCGCGTTCACATCGGCCGTTGGCAGGATGCGATCCGGAGTCTGCGAAGTGCATCCGCTTCTGAAGCCATCGAGGAGTAACAATGATTCGCCTGTTGCTCTACGCTGATATCAACTTGAACGTCATGGATGGCTCGGCGATCTGGCTTCAGTCGATCGCAAAGTTCCTTGCCGGCCACGGTGGGGAGTGTCAAGTTGACTTACTGTTGAAGCAGGCGCTGCGCCGCTCCATCGGAGAGCAACTTGACGCGGCCGACATTCCCAACCTCCGCCTGATCGCGCCTCCCGGGGATACGCTTTGGGACAATCAGCACGCCCCTCGCGTAATCGCCGAGCGCGACCAAGCGAAACGCTATGACGCCGTTATCGCGCGCGGCGTGCGCACCTGCCATCAACTCTTGCAGGCCGTGAAGCTGGACGGAAGACTGTGGTGCTATTTGACCGATCTTCCCCAGCGGTTCATGTCGCCGAGGTCATCTGAATGGAAACGGGTCGACCGAATATTCCAGGCCAGCCAGTTCGTGTTGTGCCAGACCGAGGCGTTTCGCGAGTTCTTTGAACATCAGTGGCTTTCGTCTTGTGGGAAATGTTGCCTGTTGCCTCCCATGATTCCCACTGCTTTCTTTGAAGACACGGTGGCCCCGGCGACCCTCCGGCAACGGCCGCTGCGGATCATCTACACGGGCCAGATCGACAAGCGCTGGGGCATGTCGATGTTTATGGACACGTGCAGCGAGACGACGAGACTTCACCTGCCGGTCGCGTTTGTCGTCATTGGCGACAAGATCAACGCCGCTCCGGATGACCGCGAGTTCAAGGGCCGGGTCCCGGAATTTCTGGAGTCCGGAGAATGCGTCAGGGCCTACCCCGCCATGGGACGTGATGAAGTCCGACGCCACATCTTGAATTGCTCGTTGGGTTTTTGCCTGCGCGAGCGCGTCATGGATGAACGGTTCGAGATCTCCACGAAGCTCCTCGAATACTGCGCCGCGGGTCTGCCGGTATTGATCAACCGCACGGCCGCCAACGTCCGGTTGTTGGGGCCTGATTACCCGTTGTACGTCAATGACACGGACGAGGTGGTAACGTCTGTCAGGCGCGCGCTCGACAAACCGGATCTGCTCGAAACGGCGGGGCGCCAAGCACGGGCGGCGGTCGAGCGTTTTCGCATTGAGCGTACATCTGAGCGCTTCCAGCCACTCTTCAGCGTTCTGCACCAGCGCCGCGCTATTCGCGACAACCCCAGCAAAGAGAAGATCTTGGTCGCCTCCCATGATCTGAAGTTCTACGCGCCGGTTCGGAACCACATCGAGAACGACCTGGGCGCTCGCGCGGATTATGACAACTGGCAATCATTGAATGAGCATGATGAGCGCCAATCTCGCCGGCTGCTGCAGGAGGCGAAAACCATCTTCTGCGAGTGGTGTGTCGGGAACGCAGTCTGGTACAGCCAGAACGTGCGGCCGGATCAGCGTCTGTTCATCCGCTTCCATCGTTTTGAGATCACGACCCCGTTTCCTGAGCAAGTCGTCATCGATCGCGTGACCCGGGTCATCTTTGTATCGGAGCACCTGCGCGAAGAGGCCTGTGTGCGGTTCGGCTGGCCTCCGGAAAAGACCGCGGTCATTCCGAATTCTCTGGATTGCGACGAGTTTCGCCGGCCCAAGGTCGAACAAGCGCGTTTCAACCTCGGCATGATCGGCATGCTGCCCAAGCTTAAGCGGCTGGATCTCGCCCTCGAGGTTACCGCTCAGTTCGTCGAACAGGATCCACGCTACCGCCTCTTCATTCGAGGCCGCCTGCCTTGGGACCTGCGGTGGCTTTGGGAAAGTACCGAACAGCGCCAGTACTTTGAAGAGTGCATGGCGCGCATCCGCGACTGCCCCGCGTTGCGCAGCGCCGTGATCTTCGACGGGTTTGGCCCAGACATCCCGCGTTGGCTGACGAAAATAGGCTACGTCCTGTCGCTGAGCGACGTGGAGAGCTTTCACCTGGCCGCAGCCGAAGGCCTGGCCTCGGGGGCCGCGGCTCTGATTCTGCGCCGTCCGGGCGCTGAGCAGATCTTCCCGGGCTCATGTGTGTTCGACGACGTCTCGGCGATAGTCGAGTCCGTTCTGGCCGCGCGCGAGGGCGAGTTCCCTGCCGGGGAAACCCGAGAGCAGCAACAGTGGGTGGGGGCCCATTACGACACCGGCGTTGTGGAGCCGATGTGGCGGGAGCTGTTCGCGGCGCAAAACGGACAGGCGCCGCCGTCGAGCGGACGTGGAGACACGCGGCGTGCTCCGATCGAACGCACCGTACCTGATTTGGCCTGACACGTGCGATTTGGCCTAGGCTGAGCGCACCATGCACTCGCGCGCTCGCGGCGTCTGGAGTAGGGCTTACAGGATTTCACTCCACGGCGCAGCTTGTGTTGGTGCCGGGCGGCGCGTTGCGTTGTCTGCGCCAAACAGAAAACGCTCTGACGAGCCAAATGACCTGCGCGGCCGAGATGACCACGGAGGTATACCAGACGGGCCACATGGGCATCTGATAGCGGCCGACGGGGAAAAGCAAACTGGCGTGTGCGACCGCATGGACGATTGTGCCGCCGAAGATGAACGTCACAGCCCATTCGCGGCGAAATGCGCTCAACACTACTCCCAATAGCGTAAGAGCGAAGAGCGGAATCCGCGGGATTCCGTTGAGGCTCCCGCCGGCGCGTAGATGTTCGCCGATCCAGCCAAATGCGATGCGCAGGGGGCCACCTCGGCCACTGGTCGTAAAAATCTCGGTTCCGCGGTCTTTGGGCTCTTCAGCGTGCCAGTCGTTGTTGCCGTCCCACGACAGCCGGCGGATCGACGCGTTGAGCCAATCGAACTTGGGGTCGGGATGCCCATTCTTCGGGTCGGGGAAGTAATTGAGCTGCCAGCCCAATGCGTGGACGGCATGCCAGGTGTACCCGTTGGGATTACGAAGAATGCTGGCACGGTTCCAACGCGGCAGCAGACTCGCGGTATTGTCCAGTTTCGCGACTTCGGAAACAAAGCGCCGCGCGTCGCCCCACTTTCGTTTGCGGTCGCCATACTTGGCGAGTGCGGCACGAACTTCCGGGCTCTCGGGATAGTTGGGGTCGAGGAGCTTGAAGCGGAAGAGCCCCCGGTTCTGCATGACGCTGAAACCGGATGCCAGGCCACTGACGCCGCGACTGTGGTTGAACATCATCCACGGGGCGGTCGGGAGGGCGAATCCGATCAAGATCAGGGCGGCGCCGATGGTGCGCACCCGCCAACCGACGGGCCGCCTCAGTAGCGAAGCGAACGCGAAGAACGGCACGATCACCTGAAGCGCCGGTCGGACGAGTCCGCCGCATCCGAGCACAAGGCCCAGCAACACCGACGATACGTAAAACGGGATTCGTCTGCTCAGCGCGAGCGACATTCCGAGGGCCACGACGGCGATCGATAACGATTCAGTGAGAGCATAGTGCCCGATTGCCAGCAACCACGGATCGATTGCGCAGAGCAGACCCGGGAGCAGTCCCCAGTATCCGCCGGCGTACCGCCCGACCACATATGTGACCAGTCCACACGTAAAGCAACCGGCGAGATGTTGGAGGACGAGGACGCCGACCGACGAGACGCCGAACACCTTGAACGCGGCGGCCAGGAACAGTGGGTATCCCGGCGTGCGAATCGAAGGGATGTCCGCGAGTGAGCCGTTGGCGCTGATCTCCGTTGCCCAAGTGAGGTACCCGACGCCATCATTCGTGATAATCAACGGAATCGAGCCGAGGCACCAAAGTCGCAGGATCGCGCTCACACCCACTACGACGAGGACACTCCGCAGGAGGCGTGACTTTCTCGTGCGCAGTCCTATATCTCGCGCGCCGGCCACTTGGCCATCCACCGCCAATCGTGCGTCGGCGCCGACGTTGCCCGTGTTCTTCGGATCGACGGTCTCACCTTCAACCAAACCAGACTCCGGGTTCGACGCGCCTCGATGGTCTTTCGCTTTGCCCTCTCCGCAAGCCACAGCGGAACCTCGCCGCTTGATTGGCCGAACTCGATGATAGGTCGCGCAGGTCGGACAATACTCGTTGGCCCCGATTGGCACAAGCGCTCGCTTCAGCTTGCGACCGCGTGGTACCGTGAGTATTATCGTTGGCTTGAGGCTCTATCGGTCCGAATGCCTGGCGGACCTGGACACGGCAGGCGGGTGGTATTGCATGAGACTGGTGGTCATCATCCCCGCGCTGAACGAACAGGCGACAATCGCAGACGTCGTTCGCCGTGTGCCGCGCACGATTGATGGCGTTGACAGCGTCGACGTGGTTGTGATCGACGATGGATCGACCGATGCCACGGGTGAGCATGCGCGATCCGCCGGCGCTAGCGTGGTGCGACACCAGCGGAACCAGGGGGTCGGCGCTGCCTTCAAGACCGGCGTCCAGGCCGCGTTGACGCGCGGCGCCGACCTGGTCGTCAATATGGATGGCGACGGGCAGTTTCGCCCCGAGGACATCCCGCGGCTCCTCGCCCCGATACTCGCCGGAGAGGCCGGCTTTGTTTCGTGCACACGATTCGCCGACCCAAAGCTGGTCCCCCAGATGCCGACCATCAAGCGCCTGGGAAACGCTTGGATGACGTGGTTGATCAAACGCATTTGCAGGACTAACCGGCTAACGGATGTGTCCTGTGGTTTCCGCGCCTACACGCGCGACACGTTGCTCCGCTTGAACCTCTACGGACGCTTTACCTACACACAAGAGACGTTCATCAACCTGGCGGTGCACAACGTTGAGATGACGGAGGTGCCGCTGGCGGTTCGCGGAACGCGCGAGTTCGGTAACTCACGCGTCGCAGGCAGCATCCGCCGATACATCCAGCGCACCGTGCCCATTATCTTCCGCACGATGCGCGACTTGCGACCGTTCGCCTTCTTCGGGAGTATCGCGACGATCGTGTTGATTGTCGGAATCGTGCTCGGCGGCGTCGTGCTCCTGAACTACAGCCTGACTGGCCGGACGCACCCGTATCAGTCCTTGCTGATCGGCAGCGCGGTGGGGATCATTCTCGGGTTCCTGCTGTTCGTGCTGGCACTGGTGGCCGACATGCTCAACCGACTGCGGCGCCTGCTCGAGGAGTTACTCTATCTCGCGCGCCGCGAGCATTTCGAACGCCCGGCGGCCACCAACCCGGACGCCGACAACGGCAGTGAGCCGATGCGCGCGGTCCGACCACAACCGGAGCTCGATCCGCACGCAAAGCTGACCGCGCAGGAAACTCAAGAGGTCCGGCGGCTCTAAGCTAATGCAGGGACGCCCAGTATTGTCGATGCCAAAGCCACCCAGTATTGCCACCACCCCGCACGTCGTGCTTACCGGCGCGACACTTACCGGCAATCGCGGTGCCGAGGCCATGCTGCGGGCCGCCGTCCAGCGGATCCCGGAGTTTATCCCGGACGCGCGTTTCACGCTGCTCAGCCTGTTTCCCGCGGATGATCGCGCCGAAAACCGTGACGACACACTCGCGATCGTCCCGTTCTCGCCGAAACACCTGGTCTTCGTCGCCTTTCCCCTGGCGGTCGTCGCAGGATTCAGCGCACGACTGCACTTGCCCTACCGTTTCCTGCTGCGCACGAAATCACTCCGCGCACTGCACGAGGCGGATCTGGTGGTCGACCTCTCGGGGATCAGCTTCGTCGACGGTCGCGGCCCGATCCTGATTTACAACGTGCTCCTGGTATTGCTGCCGATCCTGCTCCGGACGCCGCTCGTAAAGTACGCCCAAGCGCTCGGGCCGTTCGGGGGTCGGTTGAATCGGCTCTGTGCGCGCGCGCTGCTGCCGCGTGTGGAGCGGATCGCCGCCCGGGGCAAGCAGACGCGGGCCCACCTGAGCGGCTTGGGCCTATCCGACGAGCGGGTCGTCGTCTGTGCGGATGCTGCTTTCGCGATGCAGGTCGGAGACGAGGCGCGCGAGCGGATCGCGCCGTTGACGCGCTCGTCGCTGTTCGCGCGCCCGGTTGTCGCGGTTTCCGCCAGTAGCGTGGTCGAGGAGTTGTGCGAACGCCGCGAGGTACCCTACGTTGAGCGAATGACCGAATTCATCACATACCTGATCGAAACGAAGGGGTACAACGTCTGCCTGATCGCGCATTCGGCGCGTCCGGGCCGCACGTCTCGCAAGAACAACGATCTACTGGTATGCCGGGCGATACACGAGCGGGTCAAGCGCCCGGAGTGCGCGTTCCCATCAGAGGTTTACAATGCTGAAGCACTTCGCGCACTGATCGGCCAGTGCCGTTTCCTGGTGGCGTCGCGCTTTCACGCCATGATCGCCGGTCTGGCCGAAGGTGTGCCAACCATGCTGATCGGCTGGTCGCACAAGTACGCCGAGGTGCTCGAGATGTTCGCACTCGACGCGTACGCGCTCGATTATGCGGAGCTGACGCTGGAGCGCTTGCAGCTACTGTTCACCCGTCTGGAAGCGGAAGAGCCAGCGGTTCGCGCGCAGATCGCCGAGCACTTGCCGGCCGTAATCGAGTCCTCGCTGGGGAATGCCCGTTTGGTGGCCGACGCACTTAACCGCTGTGGACAGCGTCTCACCGGCGCCCGGTCCGCGACCGGCGCGGCGTGAGCGATGACTAGGCGTGGCCGCAGGATCGTGCTCGGGCTGGTGAAGATTCTCGCCGTGCTCGCGTGTTTCGGCTTCCTCGCCGTGATGCTCGTGCGGAACATCGACGACATGCGCGGCCGGGCGATCACGCTGCGTCCCGTGCCCCTGCTCGTATCCTTGCCGTTTGCCGTCGCCTATCTCGTCTCGCGTGCGCTGATCTGGCATTTCCTGGTGCAACGTGGGATTGTCCGCTTCCCACTGCGTCTGAACGTACTGTCGTGGATGGTCTCGCTGCTGGGAAAGTATGTGCCCGGAAAGGTCTTTCTGCTGCTCGGCCGCGTGTACTTCTACCGCAACCACGGTGCACCGGCCACGGCAATCAGCGCGTGCTTCCTGGTCGAGGCCTGCTGCGGGGCCTTGGTGGCGATGGCGCTGTTTGCCATCGCCCTGCTGGGTCGGGGAGACCCGTCTACTGTCACGTATCTTCCGATCCTGGTGGTCGCCGCTGCGGCCCTGACCGTCTTCACGCATCCGCGCGTCCTGCGGGGCATACTGAACGTCGCGCTGCGCTGGGCTCGGCAACCCGACGTTGAGATCAGGTTGCGCTGGCGTGACGTGCTGGCCACCCTGCTCATGATGACGGGCAACTGGCTGGTGCTGGGCGCGGGGTTCTACTTCCTGCTCAATTCGCTGATCGACGTCTCCGCTGCCCAGTATCTTTTTGTGACCGCCTCGTTCGCTGTGGCTGGTATCATCGGCGTGCTGGCACTGTTCGCTCCGTCCGGCCTGGGCGTGCGCGAAGGTGTGCTGGCGTTTCTGCTGGCGACGGTGCTGCCGGCGGGGGTCGCCGCCGTGGCCGCGATTATCGCACGCGTCTGGATGACGCTGGCGGAGGCACTATGTGCGGGTGTGGCCCTGTTGCTGGTGCGCAGGCTCGGCACGGGGCCGGAGGATGAGGCGACCATCGACCATGCTGAGTGAGAAGAAAGATAAGGCGACGCCCCAGCCAGCCCAGGACCTCGCAGGCGTAATCGAAAACCGGATGTGCATCGGGTGCGGGGCCTGCGTGCACGCCGATCAGAGTCTGCGGCTCGTCTTCGATGAGCGGGGCCAGATGTATGCGCCCAGTGGGCCCGGCACGGCCGACGCGGCCGCGGTCTGCCCGGCCGTTCAGGTGGACTTCGATTTCTTGCAGCGGCGTGTTTTTGGCGATGCGCCGCGCACGCCCCTGGGCGTGGTCGCGCAAGTCCTGCTCGCTCAGAGCACCGACGAGGGGCGAAATCTCCGCGCCAGCTCCGGCGGGCTGATCAAGGAGATGCTGCGGTCTCTACTGGCGCGCGACGACGTGGACGGCGCGATCGCCCTGGCACAAGTGGGCGGTCTGCACTTCGAACCGATCCTGATCCGAACGGCGGAGGAAGTGGATCAGTTACCGGGTTCCATCTATCACGCGCTCCCGTTCGATGGCGCGCTGCGCCTGTTGCGGGAGAATGCCGGCCGCTTCGTGCTGGTCGCGATCCCGTGTCAACTGGAAGGAATCTACAGCTACATCCATCAGCTCGAACCGGCGCTCGCGGAACGCATTCACAGCACGATCGGCCTGCTCTGCGGCTGGCAGTATACGCACCACGCCTTGCGCGCGATCTGCACGTTCAAGAACATCGATTTCGAGCACATTGAGGAAATCGCGTTTCGGGGGGGCGGCCCGGTTGGGAAGCTGCGCATGCGCACGCCGCAAGGCGAATTCGAGATCCATCGCCGCGTCGACCTCGCCTACCAGGTTGCGTTCGACCGCTCCTTCAATACTCCACGCTGCCATCTGTGCATCAACCACAGCAACTTCCTGGCCGACGTCGTGATCGGCGACGCCTGGCTTCCGAGCACGGTGCACACCAAGGCGGGCATCAGCCTGCTCATCTGTCGAACACCGGCGAGCGTCTCGCTGATCCAACAGCTCCGTGATGAGGGGCGAATCGTAACGGCCGACGTGACCATGAACGAGGTGATCGAATCGCAGACCCGGCGGGTGGCGTTCGGCGATTTCTCGTATGCTTATGCGGAGTACCTGCGCGATCGCGGCGCCTACTGCCCGGAGATGGTCGGCCCCAATCGCTCCGCCGCCCGGCTCTGGAGTCGCAGGCGCGTCGCGCGATTTCATGCCGAACTGCAGAAGAAGCTCGAGCTGCAATACGCGCGGCGTTACCGTACACTGTTCTGGCGCAAATTCACGCTGGAAGTGCGTCCGTTCCTCTACCGGTACATCCGCTGGTTCTTCGTGCGGATCCTGAAGCTGAAATCGCTGCTCGGAATGAGTGAAGAGGTCGCGAGCGCAAAGCTCGACCAATTTCGCTGAGCCCGCGGTGCAGTTCGAGTTGTCCCCCCTGCTCATTCCGCCCTCGTTGACCAGTGACGATAAACCCTGGAAAAAAAGCGAACGAAGCGATGCGAGTTGTGCGCGTTGGCGCGCTCGGGGCGGTGTGCCTAAGGTGCGCAAGTCACACGAGTTCCGCCCAACCATAACACAAGACAGAGCCGGAACTTCCGACCCTGCCCTGCACGTGGGGTCACCTTATGTCATCGGAAACGGAGAGGGGGGGATTCGATCGACCCCTCTTTCGCAACATCCTTACTTAGCGACACTTAGAGCGCAACTCACGAATCACCAACGAGTTGACGTTGCCGGTTGTTTCCCGATAGTCCCGGTCCCTGCCGGTTGTTTCGCATTGATTCAAGCACAAATCAAGCACAAAGGCGACTTCGAGTCCGTGCATCAGAGAGCTCCGCCAGCCGCTGCACTGGATTCACGTAAGGCCGTCAGGACACGACCAGCATCCCGGGCAATCGTAATGGGTACGAATCTAATCTCCAGTGGAGTCACAGACGTGTGCAGGAACTTCAGTCAACAAGCAACCCCGGTCCGTCTCGAGCGGGACCTCATTTACGCGCGGTTTTCGCACGACCATCAGAATGCGACGAGCATCGACGACCAGGCGGCGCTCTGCCAAGATACCGCCCAGCGCCTACACGATTGCCAGGTGCGCTGCGTGGTGTCGGACTACGCCGAGAGCGTCAAAGACCAGACGGCCCCAAACTGGGACCAGGTCCTGGACGGTGTGCGCGCCGGTGTCGTCAGGCGCGTCTACGTTGACGAGTTGAGCCGATTCGCGCGATGCCTCGAAGACGTGCTGCACGTGCAGCGGATATTCAGGCATTACGATGCGTCGCTGTTTGCCATCCATGAGAATATCGATGTTTGCGACGAGCACGCCGACGTTCAGGTCATCTTCGCCGGCTACAAGAACCAGGCGGCGACGCGGGACGCCCGGCACAGGATCAAGCGGAGCATGGATGGCAATTTACGGCGCAAGCTGTCAAACGGAGACATAACCTACGGCTACTCGTCGGTACCGCTGACGGAAGACGAGGTTCGGCAGCGTGCGCTTCCGCCCAGGCCCACGGACAAAGCGCCGTACCGGAAGTTG
>SDBT01006246.1_pt1 | contig 19841 bp, 12 predicted proteins | sample 2277101 | NCBI WGS metagenome assembly SDBT01 (sample SAMN10404973, study PRJNA504765) | marine sediment metagenome | isolation source: marine sediment core GS10_PC15, 103 cmbsf | place: Arctic Ocean: Southern Knipovich Ridge | collected 2010 | reverse complement strand
TTATCGGTGTCGTCCCCAAGGAACAGAACGTAGCAAGTGAAGAGCCGACCCCGGAAATCAAGGAGAAGATACCACAAGTCGTGGACATGATTCTGGAAGAAATCAGCAAGGAAACCTAATCTAGCGCCCAACACTTGTTACGTTATTTATGGATAGGCACTAACTGGGTTTTCAAAATACCACTTCCGAATGACGGATAAGAACCCTTTCAATTTCTTACACCTTGGTCTCATATATCTCGTATTTCCCAGGGCCCACTTCATTCACTGTCAAAGGCACCCCTTAGACACTTGCTTGTCTATTTATTTCCACAAGTTTACCACGGGCAATTATTTTGCCTATGATCTGAGAGACGTGGGTTCTTACTATCGCGAATATCAACGATTCATGGACCATTGGCGCAAAGTATTGCCAGTAAGTATATTTGAACTGAAATATGAAGACCTTGTTCAGCGTCAGGAAGCAATTTCCCGAAAACTGGTAGCGTTTTGCGGACTGAAATGGGATTCAAAGTGTCTTGATTTTCATCAGAATGAACGCCCCGTGTTTACCGGAAGCATTTGGCAGGTACGACAACCGATTTATGGGACGTCATGTGGTCGCTGGCAGCATTATGAGAAGTTCTTGGGGCCTCTGAAGGACGTGCTCCAAGATCTGATCTAATTGCAGCCAAGGCAAAACATGGGGAGACGGAAGCGGTTACTGGAAGTTTGTGGCGTCAACGGAAAGAAGCTATATACGTATTTTGTTTGGTTTGTGTTTCAGACCTGATTTTACAATCAGAGAAAAAGCCATTTCTGACTCTGACCATCCGTGTGTGAACGCCCGGCTACCTGGTCCTACGAGCCATATATGACAAGAGCATCATTTGTATCCAGCCTGTCACGATCACGCAGAATACTGCCATCTTCTGTATCTTGTCTTAAGTCGACCCGCCACTTCACAACTGTCCATCCACTATTATCAGCGCAACCAGGCACCCTTTTTTGAAATGAAATTGTGTGTACGCCCGGCCCGACATATTCAACCGTTCTCGCCCGCCTCTGATTGTTCGTACAATATGGATACTGTGGAACTGCGACACCGGCGACTTCATACTGGTCCGCTGGATTTCCGCCTGTTATCTCGTACTCTATGGTAAAAGTAACCATATCGCCGACGTAGAAATGCATGCCGTTACCGCCAATGCCGCCCGTGATAGAAGCCTGGACCAGTGCGATCTCAGGATTCGGGAAGACCGTGATAACCATGTTGTCTGATGCGGTATACGCTCCGTCATCAACCTCCAATGTGAGCGTATGATCGCCTGAGGAGAAACTGGGAACAGTATTCAGATCAAGATAGCATGCACCATTCTCTCCAGCGGCCTGCCAAGTGGAAAGCTCGGTTCCTCCTTCAACCCACCTGAAAGTGCAAGGATCATCATTGGGATCAGAAGCAGCGCCTTGTAGGACTGTGATCGCTTGGTCTCCACTAATAATGGTAAGGTCACTGCCGGCATCAGCGATCGGCTCACAAGCGTCTCCAATGCCGCTGAAATTGGAATCTACCTGGTCTGCATTCGGTGTAGCAGGGCAGTTGTCTATGTCCCCGCATACACCATCACTGTCCACATCGTTGTCCGGATCGTTGGGGCACACGTCGCATGCATCGCCCTGGCCATCGCCATCAACATCTGCCTGGTCTGGATTATATGTTACAGGGCAGTTGTCTACATCACCGCATACACCATCTCCATCAGCGTTGTTGCGTGGATCATTGGGGCACATGTCGCAGGCGTCTCCAATACTATCACCATCAGCATCCGCCTGATCTGGGTTGACGCTAACAGGACAGTTGTCTGTGTCTCCACATACATTATCTCCGTCGATATCGTTGTCCGGATCATTAGGACAAGCGTCGCAGACATCGCCAGTGCCGTCACCATCGGTGTTTAACTGGTCTGGATTGGCGGTACCAGGACAGTTGTCTATGTCTTCACACACACCATCACTGTCTGCATCGTTCCCCGGATCGTTAGGACACAAATCGCATGCATCGCCCTGGCCATCGCGATCAACATCTGCCTGGTCTGGATTCGGCACGTCGGTGCAGTTGTCTATAGCGCCACAAACACCATCTTCATCAGCATCGTTGGTAGGGTCTTCGGGACAAGTATCGCACTTATTGCCTATGCCGTCATTATCGGTATCACGCTGACCAGCATTATATTTTTCAGGACAATTGTCACACGCGTCGCCCAAGCCGTCACCATCTGTGTCAGACTGATCCAAGTTAGCTGTGTCAGGACAATTGTCTATATCCCCGCATACACCATCGCTGTCCACATCGTTGTTGGGATCTCCCGGACAACTATCACAAATGTCGCCCAAGCCGTCACCATCTGTGTCAGACTGATCCAAGTTAGGCGTATCAGGGCAGTTGTCCACATCTTTAAGCACGCCATCACTATCAGGATCTAGGTTCTCCAAGATAGTAATTTTCCGAAAATTACTCTTCAATCCGTCCTTTTCTATCCACACATATTTTGACTTGTTTTCCCACTTCGGAGGTAGACTCAGTTTAACCCGGATCTCAGTGTCACCCCAGGCGTCAATTTGGTTAAGCACCTTGCCCTGGTCAAGCTCAGCCGCCTTTGCTATCGTCCTTGAACCAATGTAAACCACACCGCTCATCTGATCGGTGCCAAAGTTCTTTCCATGAATTGTCAGCACATCGCCCCTGACGATTTCTTGGGGTGCTACTTCGTCAATGTAAGGTTCGAGTGTAAAAGAAAGCGCATCACTGGTTGCAACATGGAAGATGGTGTCGCCGCAACTCAAACCACCGCTCCGGTCCTCATCCCCGAAATAGATTGCCTTCAGATAGACCGAGTACGTCCCAGTATCCATGGACTCGCATCCATTGATATCGGGTTCTTCAGGACAACTGAACGCTGCGCAATCGTTATCGCACGGAGGGTAACCGGGAAGTCCGTCAGCCATACAAGGAACGGAACTGGCGTTATCTTGAATGAAGTTGCGCTGCCCTGTACATTGGTCACTTTCATCTATGAACATGTTCCAGAAGCGGACCTCCAAGCTCGTATCGCTCCAGTTTCTGTATCGCTTAGCTGTATAGGTTTCGGTTGGGGAGACAACGTCTATCACATGATGTATGCCGTGGTAGCCATCCCCAAATACTTTTTTCCGCCAATGACCAAAGCCGCCGGGTCCGGACAGGGAAATCCACGTGCTGCATGGCCCAGAATCTGGAGTCGTGTCTATAGAAGCAGGATGATCTTCTGCCGTGAAAACTAGCCAGTTACTGACTCCGAGTTCTGTATAGACTCGGAGGTTATAGTTACCCGGGCTGAAGGTCCAGCACGGAAGTGCCCACTCAATCATTGTGTTGCTCCAGCTACGGACAGGGACATGGACCCAGGAAGCACCCGGTTCATCTTTTGGTTTTAGCTGTATCCCCCGATCGGAGTTGTGCTCGCTGCCGAAGTGCTCCCCGGTCAAGAGCACATAACCGCCACAGGTTCCAGAGTTGGGGCTGAGAGCGTCAAGGTGCGCCTCTTGTATAAGAACATCGGGTCTTCGATCCGGCGGATTCTCCCCATGGCAGGCTATGCACTGTTCGCTGGCATCGAAGTACTTGTTCGGATTGGTCCCAAAACCGTCACGACCGTTGCCGCGATACACGCTCGGGATATCTGTGGAAGATCCACCCACGTGAAAGCCTGCAGCTTCCCAACCCTCAACAGCAGGTCCGCCACTTCCATCAGGAGGCCCCATGTGAGCGACAATGTTGTGCAACGTGCCTACATCATGGCAGATTTGACAATAGCGAATGGCCTCTGGATCGGTGGGATCATAGCTCTGATCATTGGGATCATTGGCATGACATATGACACATTCGGCAACCACGTTCCCTTTGAAGCCCATGTGATGGGCAACAAGGTTGCTATCGATTTCCCTGCCATACTCATGGTAGCCTACGAACTGCCCCCATTGGTTGTAATAGTCATAGGTCGACGGGTGGCCGGCGTCACTCTTCGGACTGGCGTCGGGATCAAAGCCAACTGCCGAGTCGACCAAATATTGCTCCCAATGGCAATTCTGGCAGGAAAATATTGATGGGGTCGCAACTGACGGCGGGTATTCCGCGAAGCTGGAAAACGGTGAGATCTCTGACACCAGGTTGCGGTCGTGGCACGCCACACAGTTCTCAGACCCTGACAGGTCGGTATCATGGTGCCATCCATTGGCAGGCACATCATCCCAGCTGTGGCAGCCACCCGTCGTGCAATCCCTGATGACGACCACACCGGGCGGGTCTGGTGTTAACTCGTGACATGGGAAACACAACCCATCTCGTAAGACAATCTCCGTGTGATGGTGCCGGTCAGCGAGGCTGTCGCCATGACATTTTCTGCAGTCGAACTCTTCCAGGCGGCTGTACCACGTGTCATAGATACCAACCTCCTGGGGGACATAGTCCATGAGCGGGTTTGGACGCTGGTAAGGTGCAGCGGAGGACAACCTCTCGTACAAGCCGCTGAAGGCAAAGACCCCTATTATAACCAGGGCAACAACACGCAAATCACCCCTCCATGCTCGAAGTCTCATCAAACTTTTCATAAAATTCACTGTTTGCCCACTTTCAATAAGCGATTCACATCACATCGTGGGACTCTAAGACTTTCAAAACCCGCCGTTCCGCGAGCATTGTAGGCCCGGCTGTATATTCAGACAATCGTGATAATTCCTGATTTCCTCCAAGGATTTCACTGGTTTTTGCATAGGAAATACCCTGTTCGATCCTTTAGAGCGGTTGTCAAAAATATGTTCCGTTTTGAACCAGTTATAAGGAGCGGGCAGGGAGTATTTCTTTTTGAATCAGGTCAATTCCCCCCTCCGCTCGTTGGAGGCATGATGCACGGAACTCTACAGTATAGGCACACGGGAACGCCCCTTAGACGCTTGGCAGCGTGTTTGTAAATGGGTCAAGACTGTGCAGAAGATAGTGCCGTTGAGGTACCTGTGAGGAAATATTCAGTGACCTGAATTCAAAAAGAAATACTCCCTGCCGGCTTAGAAAGATTGCCGCAAACGGAACATATTTTTGACAACCACTATAGTCACGAGAAGAAGGGGTGGGCAGTTTGGAGTACAAAAGCCGGCATAACCGAAAACGACTGATATTGGGGGCTTCTTCAGGGCTCTTGCTCAACTCATCACCTGTCGGCCAAGCCGAGATGCCTTTCTGCACCCCAACTTTCCCAATGCGATGCTAGGTATTTCCGAACAGGAAACCCGTACTTCTTCCAATTGCGTCGTCAGGGTATTGTGCGTTAATGATACTCTTATGTGTTTTGGAGCGGTTCACCTGGGTTCGCCTGAACGCCTGCGTCGGCGTGACGTTTCCATGGAATGCATCCGAAAACAGCACTTGCTGACCGGTCTGTCATGTCAATCTCCCACCTTTGTCATAGAAAGCAGAGCTTAACAAACATGGCTTCTCAGCGAAGGCTCTTGTTCTATTTGGTCTTGGCTTGTCTGTTGTGGCTTCTTTTGGGCCCTCGTGCGGCTTTCTGCCGGCAGAAGCCGACATATCGGGAAGGCGAGTTGCTGGTTAAGTTCAAGCCCAGGGTTGGCCGTCACGCTGCCTCTCGCGCAACCAGCGCTCTTGGCTCACGAGTCAAAAAGCGATTCAAAAGAACCGGTATCCAGCTCGTAAGTCTATATGGCAGCCTGACAACCAAGGAAGCAATAGATCTGTATAAGAAGAACCCGGATGTCGAGTATGCAGAGCCGAACTACAGGCGCTACCCACTCATATTTCCAAACGATGTGGACTTCGTGGAGCTCTGGGGTCTTCATAATACCGGTCAAATGAATGGTACCCCGGATGCAGATATCGATGCTCCAGAAGCCTGGCAGATAACGACTGGGAGCAGTGATGTCATCGTCGCGGTGATTGACACCGGCGTCGATTATGATCACGAGGACCTCTCCAATAACATTTGGACAAATGATGCGGAGCTCAATGGGTCACCTGGCGTGGATGACGATGGAAATGGATATGTGGATGACATCTATGGATTTGATGCTTACAGCGACGATTCAGATCCCATGGACGGGGATAACCACGGAAGCCATTGCGCAGGGACTATTGGGGCCGAGGGAAACAACGGCATCGGGATTGCTGGCGTGGCCTGGAGCGTCAGGATTATGGCCCTCAGGTTCATGAATGCCGATGGAGGCTGGACGAGTGACGCCGTTGAATGCCTTGAATACGCCATCATGATGAAAGAGGATTTCGGGCACAATGTCAGGGTCGTCAACGCCAGTTTTGGCGGAGCAGAATACTCCCAGGCGGAGTATGATGCCATCCAGGCGGCAGGAGACGCAGACATCCTGTTTGTTGCTGCTGCCGGAAATGACTCCCAAGACAATGACGTACGCGCTCACTATCCCTCCGGTTATGACCTCCCAAATATCATGGCTGTGGCCGCTACTGACCGCCGCGATCGGCTGCTTTATTTCGATGCCCCGTTGTTTACTGGGTCCAACTGGGGTGAAACAACAGTGGACGTGGGCGCTCCTGGTCAGGCCATTCTCAGTTGCAGCCGAGCCAATAGTTACGGATACATGAGTGGAACGTCCATGGCCGCTCCTCATGTGTCCGGACTGGCTGCCCTCATTCTGGCAGCGAACCCTGGATACAGCTGGGATCAGGTCAATCTGAACATTCTTTTCACGGTAGATCCGCTGGAAGATTTAGATGGGCTTGTTTTGACGGAAGGCAGAATCAATGCAAACAGCGCCTTAACTTGTATTCCTGATCAGCTTCATCTTCTCGCTTTGGAGCCAAGTTCTGGTTTTTCAGTCCTGAAGGACAAACCGACCGTTGTGAGGGTCCTGGCTGGAACGTGTGCGGGTCCGGCGGCTGATGCGTCGGTCACGGTCAGCTTTGACACGGGTGTTGACCCAAGCGCTGTGTTGCATGATGACGGCACAGATCCGGATCTTGTGGCCGGAGACGGACAATACGCTGGTTTTTGGACCCCCCAAGTTCCAGGCCCCGTCACAATGATGGTCACAGCATCGGCCCCCCCTGCGTACGATGACGTTTCTGGGGAACTGCTCGGCGAGGTAGCTTCGGGACCGACCATCGAGAAGTTCAGGGGGCCCAAGGAGCCTGGGACCATATTGAGGATTTTCGGTAATGGCTTTGGTGATACCCAAGGCGACGGTGTGCTTCATATCAACAAGCTGACGCTTGATTCAACGAGTAACCGAATCAAGACCTGGACCGATAACAAAATCAGAGTAAAACTGCCGTTCGTGAACAAAGACTGCGATTGGTATGTGCACGGAAATAGCACTTGTCGAAAGCGAAAGGTGTGGGTGACGGTTGATGGCCTGGACAGCAACATCAAGACCCTGAGGGTGAGAAAGCCGATTGCGTGTCCTTGATGTACCAGAGCGGCGTCAGTGGCGTTCAGGTTCTAACAGTTGCCCGTCCATGACACAGAAACATACGGGTTCTTCTGAGCTTCTGTATAAATGCCTTACCACCCTCCCCTTGGGCTCCTTCTGACCAAGCCTTTGAAGAGATTGAAAAGCAACTGAAGTCTTTCAGACAGGGGTCTTAGGCCACTGTTGGACATTCTTGTCAGACGCCTACTCCCTTCCCAGTTGTGGAGATCAGACCCAGAATCATGTGCCCGACACATAGCCGCCTATAACCCAGCCTTATAGGTACAACTACCGGTTCTCCCCCGCATTCTTCCAGCCTCACTAGGTATTCCCTGCGATCAAAAATTGGTAAATGATCCAATTGATTCTTCATTCTGACATGACATGATAGGAGTTAATCTATCGATTTTGCTTTCAGAACCGGTCGGTTGCGGTTTTGGGAAATGGGTCAATCGGGAACGTGTGTCGATGCCTCCTGACTGGACGCTATGGCGTTCTGTGGGGCGACCGATTAAGTCTTCGGTGGAGTCCTGACTTTCAGGACAACGGTCTGTGTAAATCTACTCAACTGATGAACATCCTTCCATGCAACGGAAGGATGCATAGGAAAGGAGGAGCAATAATGAAGAAGCTTCTGTCAGTGTTGGCTTGTGTATTTCTTCTGTCTGGCACGGCTTACGGCGGATTAGTCGCCCACTGGAGCTTTAACAACGAAGCAGACGTTGGATTCGACGAATCCGGAAATGCCCACCATGCTGTGCCAAATGGTCCCATACTATGGGTGAACGGCGCATTGCATTTTAGCGGAGACGACTATCTTGAAGCCTCAATTTCACCCTCCGTTCTTCCAGAGTATACAGTCTGTGTCCGGTTCAAAAGCTCCTCCTCATTAAAAAAGGATTTAACTTATCTCATTACCAGGGGTATTACGGACACCCTATCTGACAATTTCTTTCTCCGTTGGGCCGGAAGTGGTCGGATGAGTGGTGGACACGAAACAACAGGCGGCGACGTGAAAGTCAACACAGACCCAGATATGCCCTCTTCTAGGGTGAACAACGGCAAATGGCACGAAGTATGGCTGACCTACGACGGAACTACGTTAAAAATATACAGGGACGGCACCTTAGACGCCTTCAAAGATGTGGACTCTCCAGACGACTCCGATGCTCCTGTCAGGATAGGCGCAGGGAATCCGGCCACTGATCCAGATCATTGGTTCAAAGGCTACGTTGATGACGTAAAAATATACGATGAAGCCCTAACCCCGCCGACAATTAACCTCATCTCGGCGGATGTCGACTACGGGTTTGGCGGGAATATGAATCATTTCTATCCATTGGACTTCATGCGATTTAACATAGATTATGAGGTGCAAGGTGGCGATCCAGAGGCTGAGTACAGGGTGGTGGCCGTCGCATTCAACAAGTACCCCCGGGCGCGAGAATGTCCCAGGAAGAAGAAAAGAAATAAAGGTTCTGACATTGTTGGACCTGGAGCACACACACTTCAGTATGCGAAATTGGTCCCTGTTTGTGCCGAGCCACCAGCACTTGAGTGGGCAGATTGTGTAGACGTAAAGTGGACGCTTAAGTTGACAACGAAGTTGACAAAAGAGGATCGCACGGTTGTCCTTGACCGTGACAACTGGCTTATGGACGAGGCCCTTTTTGTTCACAGCCGCGACCATGTTTACAAGGGGTACTGAGCCAATTGGCTTTCGTTTTGATGGATACACTAAGATCTATGTTTGCTATCCCATTTGACAGTGCGTGAGAAAAGGGGGGTAAGACCATGAGAAGCATTAGATTAATTCTGCCCGTTGTGCTCTTTGTAACCCTGGCTGCTTCGTTCGTTCATGCTGCCGAAGAAGTGATAATAGACGACGCGTACACCATGGATCAGTATATGAACAAGGAGACTGAGTTCTGCGTTTGGGATCCTGTCGTGTTTAATGTTGACTACACGATCGTTGGAAGAGATGGTAGGAGATACAAGGCAATCATAATCATTAGATATAAGGGAGAAAGACTGAGGACAGTAGAAAGGCACACGCCGGGAAGCTACACCACGACAATGATCAATATAGCGGATGGTGATGATATAGGCACACGCAATGTCAGATACAAGATCAAGTTGAAGCGGCGCGGAGTGTTGAAGGACATTAATACTGTTACTGAAACCGAGGCGTTGACTGTTTCCGAGTGCATAGAATAGACTCCGGCATGTCAATCCGGATTTAACCAGTTTGGGCGGCAGGGTCTTCCTTGACCCTGCCGCTTTTCTTCATCGACAAAGCCCCCCTTGTTCGGGAGACCTCGAGCTACCAGCCTTTAGCAGACATCAGATCGTTCACCGCCAAACCTTGCCTTCGTCACAACTGTGGCTTTGGTGTCTTACGCAAGAGACGATTCAATTCGAAGCGAGCCTGTTTGAAATCGGGCGTTATCTTAAGTGCATTCGAGTAATGAGCCATGGCCTGCTCTGGTTTTCCCTTTCGCGCCTGTACAAGGCCCAAACCGTAGTGTGCCTCAGCAAAGTCGGGCTTGGCTTGTAGCGCACTCGAAAAACAGGCCGTGGCCTCTTCCAGTCTTCCTTGACGTACGAGTGCTATTCCCATGTTGTACTCGACCTCGACAAAATCAGGTTTGATTTCCAGCGCTTTGCGGTAGTGCCGGATAGCCGCCTCTGTCCTTCCCTGACGTACCAGTACAATCCCTATGTTACTGTGTACCTCCGCAAAATCCGGCTTGATTCGCACAGCCTCGCGAAAATGACTAATCGCCTCATCCAATCTCCCTTGGCCTGTCAATACAACCCCCATGTTTCTGTGGATGTAGTAATTGTCAGAGGTCACATCGAGGGTGTGCTGGAACAGCGTGGTACTCTCCTTCCAATGGCGGACTTGTGAAAGTGTGCAAACCATGAGCGCGAAAAGCAATAATCCGCCCAATACACCAGGCACAACCCTGTGAACCTTCCACTTTGCCACAAGCGCATTTGCTCCCCAGGCAACGGCAATAAAAAGGCCTACGAGTGGGATGTAGGTGAATCGGTCAGCCATGGCCTGAAAGCCTGACTGTGCCAGCCCGATGACCGGCACAAGGGTTCCCAGGTACCAAAGCCATCCCACCACAAGATACGGGTGCCGACGTCCAGCCCGAGCCACGAACACCGACATGCCGCCTAAGAACAAGGCTGCCCCTACCACCTGCCACATAGCTATACCGGACCCAGGGTGCGGATAGTACACCGCAAGATCATGAGGCCATATCATCTTGCGGACATAGCTTACGTAGGACACCAGGGCATTGGCTAAACGCGTCCCTATTGGAAAGGATTCCAGTGATACCAGGGATCCATCACGTCTCTGACCAACCAAGGTCACCATGCTGAAAGCTATCGACAGAAGAATGAGAGGCACTTTTTCCAAAAACAGCCGCAGGACGGTGGGTCTTTCAAAAGCCTGGAGCCTGACCTCCTCTGTCTCGAGCCGCCGCTCATTTCTGAATGCAAAACGCTCAAGCGGCCAATAGTCTAAAAGGAGTAAAACAAATGGCAGGGTTACAACCATCGGTTTTGCCATAAGCGCTGAGGCAAAGCATAGAATTACCAACAAGTATTTGCCCGTCTTGGGAGCCATAACGTAACGGAAGTAACTCACCAAGGTAAGCATCCAGAAAAAGGTGCTTACCATGTCCTTGCGTTCCGTCACCCAGGCAACAGACTCCACGCGAAGAGGATGAAGAGCAAACAAGGCAGCCGCAAAGGCACTGCGCCAAACAGCCCCTGTCATCCGCCTCAGGGTAAAAAATAGCAACAGGGTGTTGGCTGTGTGAAGCAGTACATTTGTGACATGGTATCCCCCGGGGTTAAGGCCGTAAATTTCATAGTCGAACATGAACGATAGCCATGTGAGCGGAAACCAAAAACCGAGATGAAGACGGGCAAATGCCCCCACGACGCTGTCCCAGGTTAATCCTTGTTGAACAAGTTGATTTTCATACACATAAAGCCCATCATCATAATCTACAAACCCGTGGTTTCTTACCTCCGAGAATGCTAGAACGGTCACAAAAATCAATAAGAGGGCAACCACAACCTCGGTGTGCAAAACCTTTTTCTCAACATGTTGGTTGCTCATACTATCGCTCTCTAAGGAAACAGGCACCCCTAATGTTTATGCAACTTCACCTTACGCTATCAAAACCATACCCAAACCTCAATGCTTCCTGTGCCCCGACCGGATTCCATTAGGTTTAACCGGTTGACAATTGATGCTATTATTAATAATATTACCTTTTAGCCTGGCCTGATAGAGCGAAGCTAGAATCCATCTCAAAAATGGGGATCAGGGTTCAGGGCCCCGCCTGACGGCGGGATGAGCATTTTGAGCCGACCCGCAACGCCGCCATGGGGACTCAGACCCTTTTTCGAGATGGGTTCTAAACTGCACCAGCGAGCACATTCCGTATCCCGCGGGATTAAAGGAGGCCTCAATTTCGTTGTTGTGAAGGAGAGAGAAGATGCGAAAACTGTTAGTTGATAAGGACAATGTCTTTCAGTTGCAGGAACATGCTGTTTGGGAAAACGAAGATGGGTCCCAGGATTACATGGCGTGGGACACCAAACCCGATAAACTGTCGTGGTTTAGAGGAAAAGCTGTCATTATAGAGGATGTCCTCTGTTTGACAGCCATTGCGTCTGAGGGCGAGGAGGAAAACTTCAAATCTGTGCAGGAGGTGGAGCTCGAACTCAACAAACTTCCAAAATGGGATAAGACCAAATACTACTGTGTCGTTATTGGGGGCTCGGAGGCTACCCTGATCAAGTATTGTGAAACAGGCAAACCTCTTGAAAGCGGGGAAGCAGATTTTAAGGCCGCAAAAGAAATGCTGCAAAAGGAGGGCGTGAGGCTACTATCCGGGTAGCCGCGTCCCAATTATCTGACTGCGGCCCCTCGTACGGTTTCTTCTGACCTAGGGCGATGCAGACCACACACATGGAGTCGAATAGTGGGGCCCACCGATAAGAACCTATAGTCTACCCCCTACCGCTGATAGATGACAGACGAAGAAATCCCATGTCTTGAGGAATCCCGTCTCAAGGGCAGAGTGAAGGTCGCCTTTACCGAGGACGACATGGGAATATGAGAGAAGGCTGCGATGGAGAGTGAAGGTGAATAGAATTCTTGGATCATTACTTTGGGGGTTTCTTTTCCTCACGTTGTGGGCTGGTTTGACCCACGCCCAAGGAGAAAAGGAGCTTGCGCCGGTCATCGAAGTTGAGACACCGATCCACAACTTTGATCAGGTTTTGCAGGGAGAGGTTGTGACACACGACTTTCGGGTATTCAACCGCGGCAACGCGGAGCTGAAGATTCGGCGCGTCAGTCCTGATTGAGGTTGTGCCGTGGCCCGGTTTGACCGGACCATCCCTCCCGGTGGCGAGGGAAGAATCACTCTGGAGCTGAAAACCGTCGAGGACCAGGGGCAGATTGTTAAGAGTGCAAATGTGTTCAGCAATGATCCAAAGCAACCCGAATTAGTCATTGGATTGAAAGGAAAGATATGGGCTCCGGTGCTTGTTACCCCTCGACATGCTCAGCTTAATGGGGTCGTAGGCGATACAGTTGAGACTGTTGTTTACCTTCAAGGACAAAAGAAGGAGCCGTTGATGGTCAAACTTGGCTCCATCTCCATCCCGGACAAGGTGGAAGTGGACCTAAAGGAAGTCGAAAAAGGTCGGAGTTATGAACTGAATATAAGGAATAAGATTCAAGGGGACGCAAGTTACACAGGGAAAATCGAACTCGCCACCAACTATCCGGACAGGTCTGAGATACAGATCAAGATTCATGGCAACATCAGGCCACCCATTGAAGTACGGCCCAAGATTTTGAATTTTGGAGGTCTATCACCTGACCGTTTACAGATGCTTATGGACAAAGGTATAGTAATGCGGCGTCCGGTGTCCATCATTCTTAATAGGGGCGAGGGCTTGAAGATCAATAAGGCGGAACTTGAAAAGTCGATTTTCAAGGTTATTTCTATAAGGCAGCTGGGGGTGCAGAGGGTTCAGCTGCAGATTGAGGCTCTTTTGGGAAAGCTGAAGAAAGGCTTGAATGTCGATCATTTGAGAATTTATACGAATCAGACGGGCGGACATGTTTTAGAAGTGCCCGTTCAGATTCAGATCCTATGAGCAGTGGCAGATCATCCTAACATCCTGCACATTCTCTAAAGGTAGGTTTTTGGTTCTGTGACGCAGTTTGCATAACCAGTATTTCATCAAAGCTCGGGAGTTAGTCATGGTAAAAAAAGCAGTCCTTTTCTTATTAGCCTTCATTGTTAGCGCTTTCATGATACCTGATGCCAAACACTCACTGAGTAGTGCATTTAGTCAGGATCAAACCGGGCCTCAGACGGAAGGCCCTGATTCACTCCAAGGGGGAAGTTGTCCAAAGGCGGATGCAAGTCAAAAACTCTCTGCTGGTGCGGGAAGCAAAAAGCAGCAGACAGGTCGTCTTTTTGTTGAAACGCGCCCTGAGAATGCTCGGGTAAGGGTTCTGAACATACGTCCGAAATTTCATCAGGGTATGGTACTTAAGCCTGGAAAGTACCACATAGAAGTCTCGGCCGCTGGGCATGAGTTGGAGAAGAAATGGATTGAGGTTGCTGCAGGAGAGGACAGGCACCTGAATATCCATCTGGTAAAGGCTAAAGCGCCAGACACCTCAGGCCCAAAAGAAAAAGCCTTTACGAACAGCATAGGCATGAGATTTGTCTACATTGAGCCGGGCACGTTCATGATGGGTAGCCCGCCCAATGAGTTGGGCAGGGATGATGACGAAGAACAACACCAGGTGACTTTGACACGGGGTTTCTTTTTGGCCATTACAGAAGTGACGCAAGGCCAGTGGCGACGGATCATGGGCGATGACCCGAGCTACTTCAAGCATTGCGGCAATGATTGTCCGGTGGAAAGTGTTTCCTGGGACGACTGTCAGGCATTCATTCAACGGTTGAATCAACAGGAGAAGACCGACAGATATCGACTGCCCACTGAGGCGGAGTGGGAATATGCCTGTCGGGCTGGAAGCAAAACCGAACTGTACACGGGGTCCATGAAAGTACTTGGGGGCAACAATGCCCCGGCTTTAGACGAGATTGGTTGGTACGGCGGTAACAGCTGCGCGGAATATGAGGGCGCCTTTGACTGCTCGAGCTGGTCTGAGAGGCAGTATGCATGTCCTCGCTGCGGCACCCATCCTGTTGCTCGGAAGAAGCCAAATGCGTGGGGCCTGTATGACATGCCGGGCAATGTGTGGGAATGGTGTCATGATTGGTATGAGGAATCCTTTGCAGGCCATGTAACAGACCCGACCGGGCCTTCTTCAGGTGACTTCCGGGTGTGCCGGGGCGGGAGCTGGGACAGCTTTGCATTGGGGTGCCGAGCAGCTACTCGGTACAGCGAGGTCCCCGACTATAAGGACCATCTCATGGGGTTTCGCCTTGTTAGAACGCCATAGGGTTTTGGTTTTCTATTTCCCCGTTTTTTCGTTTTAAAGCCCACTGATTAGTCCATTAGTTGTAGAATCCTTGTCCTTTCTGGCAGAAAACAAATTCGAAATACGAAATAAATTCAAATATCAAATGTTCCAAGGCTCAAAGTTAGAAGATCGTTCTAATGGACTCTGATGACCAGAACCGACAGAACTCCTTTATGTTTGGGAAATTCGTATTTTTTTCATTTAACATTGTTTCGGATTTCGACATTCGTATTTCGAATTTATTTTGTGCTTCGTGCTTCGTGCTTCGTGCTTCCGGTTTATCCGGGTTAGGTTTTGAGGTAATGACCAGCAAAATCATCCCTGAACCAGGTATCCTGTCTGAAGAGCCCACCCTCAGTGTGTGCACCATCGTCCGCGATGAGGAGGAGTCGCTCGCCCGTTGCCTGAAAAGCGTGGATGGGGTTGCTGATGAACTCATCGTCGTGGATACGGGCTCCAAGGATAACACTGTCTCCATAGCAGAAAGCTTTGGTGCCAAGGTGTTCCATTTCACATGGTGCGATGACTTCTCTGCTGCCCGAAATGTATACCTGAAACACGCCACGAGTGATTGGATACTTCAGATTGATGCAGACGAGGAACTACTCCCTGAATCCATCCCTATCATGCAGGAACGCCTGTTAGATCCATGGTGCCTTCTTTGTACGATAACGGTTGACAATGGACCTGCCTATCCGGATCGCTTTTTCCACCCGGGTCGGTTATTTCGCAACCATCCGCGACTCCACTATTCCAAGCCTTATCATGAAACTCTGCGTCAGACCGAGCGCATGCTGAGACAGGCTGAGCCACGATGGCAAATAGTCCATGAGCCACGCATAGTACTCCGTCATTATGGGTATGACGAATCCCACATGAAGGAACGAGACAAGCTCATAAGAGAGATAAGAATCTTAGAATCGTATGTTAAGGATAATTCCGATGATCATGATATGGCAATCAGGCTGGCAGAGGTATACACTTGGGTCGGACAATGCAAAAAGGCCATCGCTGTTTGTGAAGAGGTGTTGCGAGATAAGCCCGATTTTGCCAGGGCACATCACGCTTTGGGAGCAGCGTATTGGAAAGAGGGTAGGTATGACAAAGCAGTCATCGAATTTAAGAACGCTCTTTCTCTAGATCCGGACTTCGGCTTTGCTCACTATCGCCTCGGTGCAGCTTACTGTATAGACGGAAATCTCGATGATGCTATTCGTGAACTCAAAGAGGCACTTGTCATAGAACCTCATTTTGCCTTGGCCCATCACTGGCTTGGCGTTAGCTATTGCAAAAAGGATATGCTGGAGGAAGGCATCCAGGAATTCAAGCAGGCCCTTGGTATGGATCCCGACCTTGCTTTGGCTCATTACTGGCTGGGTGCTGCATACAACAAGAAGGGATTGTTCAGAGAGGCTATTATCGCATTCAAGCGGGCCCGGACCATCGACCCTCATGTTGACGAGCGGCTTCCTCACAATCTTGCCAACGCCCATGCCAATCTTGGAGCGGTTCTTCATTCAAAAGGGCAATTGGATGAGGCTATTGAAGAGTATCAACACGCCCTGTCTTTGAATGCCGAGGAGGGAGAAACGCGTTGTAATTTGGGAGCAGCGTATGAGGCCAAGGGCATGGTTGAAGAAGCTATTGCACAGTTCAGGGAAAGCCTGACCATCAATCCGGCGCTTGCGCAAGCACATTATGGATTAGCGCGGGTTTACCTTTCCAAAAAACAACACCCACTTGCCATCAAACATTGTGATGAGGCCCTGAAACTTGGATTCGAGGTGCCGCCTGGACTATTAGCTGACTTGAAGCCGCATAGGAGAGAGAGGACTTAGAATGGCCATGAGCCTGGATCATCGCTCTGAAAACTTACCACAAAAGTGAATCCCCCATTTTCACGAGTAGTAACTGGCAGGTTCGACAGCCCATGTACACGTCATCAGTTGGCCGCTGGAGAAATTATGCCCAACATCTTCGCCCTCTAATGGAACTGCTGGCAGACTATATGCCCCTTTCATCCCCCACAGACTGGAGATAAACACCATTCCTCAAGAAAAACCCGAGTTTTTACCCCCCAAGGATACGTATTTCTCCCAATTGTAACGTGACGACACATTTTGTATATGGATAATATCGTATAAATGTACCTGAATTGAGCTGTTCAGGACTGCTCTTTGACGCTCTTTTCACTGTTGAATGTAGCCCCGAACCAATCGGATCCGATAAAGCCTGGGGAGGCCAGGTGACGGTTGCTCTTCGGGGCTTTTTTTTGTACTCGTATTGATATCTCCTTCCTCCTCCTCCCTTTTCTGTCTTTTATTATTGTCTCTCACAGAACTCGCTCAGTCTTATATTTATCTCTCACAGAGCTCTCAGAGCACCCAGAGATTATTTTTTTGCCTGGTTTTTTGAAGGTGAAAAACCAGGCCAACAGCTCAGTCCCGCGAAGCGGGACAACATAGATGAGCAATGCAGGAATTGAAACCATACATAATCATATTGGTTGATCGTTGATCCTACGCATGGCTATCAATCATTTCCTGCGACTGCGGGAAAGCGCTTTTGATGTGAATTCCCCCCTCACGAATTCAGATCAAACCTCTGAGTTCTCCGTGAACTCTGTGAGAGACAGCACAAAGCTCTGAGTCCTCTGCGGGCTCAAGCCCGCCCTCCTACCACTTCTTTTCCGTCCAGAATTAGGGTTTCCCCCTAGAACACAAAAAAAAACTATTGACATCTCCTCAAAAGCACAGTAATTGTCCCACTGCCTAATTAGGGTTTTTCTGTTTTCCAATTAGGGTTTTTCAATTACCTGGTTAGGGTTTTTCTTCGTGCTTGGCTCAAAAGCCCAGCATTCTTTCTGAGCCGAGATTCATCACAAGGCGAGCAACCTATTTAAAAAACCGACTTAATCGCTCGCATCTCACCTGGCCTCCCCAGCAATTTTCCCAAACTTATCACCCGGCCTCCCCAGCATTTATCACGAAATGAGCAGTGTTCTTATGCTGAGGAGTTGCATGATTGACCCACGAGCGCCGCCCTAAAATGGCCTGGTTTGACCCAGGTCATTGAGGCGACTTTTTCCACACGTAAAACACTCAAACAAAAACGATGGGGGAGGAAAAATGAGCAAAGGTCACGGTGAAAGAGCAATGGACAGAAGAGATTTTTTCAAAACTGTCATTGGCGGCGCCACCGCGCTAGGCCTTGCAGGAATGTTTCCCGCAGTTCCTCGGATGGTGCGACCGGCACATGCTGGTCAGCCCGGCAATTTCAACGGTTGTAAGCTGGTCGTTTTCGGTTCTGATGGTCTGAGGGTCGATTACGCGAAAACCCTCGCAAATGATGGAGCGCCAGCCTTAAGCATTTTGAACTCGATCAACCCGATCATTTGTTCATTGAACAATGGGCTTTCTTGTACCCAGCCAGGCTGGACAACTATTTGGACGGGCATGCCCTCTTATTACACACGGGTATATGCGAACACGCAATATGAAGAGCTGCCCGAGCAAATGCACATTATGAGGAAGATCTATGCGGGGTATAAAGATCGGGACCTTTTCCTGGTTTGGGTTACAGGTAAAGGGAATCAACTCACAGGAAAGAAGAGAAAGCTCTACACGGGTACGCCCGACGAACAAGTCGTCACAGGGCCCCATTTCCAGGTCAAACAACTAATAGTTGGTCGAGGACAGCCAGGTGTGTACCATGCGGATGTGGAAAGAGAGAACCTGGAGGTCTACCAGTTGGCGTATGACGCCTTGCTGCAAGCCGGAAACCACGACAATTTCTGCTGTTTTGTCCAATTCCAGGACCCTGACCGCGCCGGCCACGTAGCAAATGACTATCAGTCATACATGGATGCGGCCCTGGAAGTCGATAACTACATATTTGATCTCATGGGCGTCCTGCCAGCTGATACAAACATCGTCTACTGCTCTGACCACGGGTTTGACTTCAAGAACAGAGGGGATACAAACATTGGACACAAATATTCTCCTCGGGGCATGCTGGCCACCAATGCCGATAATGTTAATACGGCGAATCATCCGGAGGTTGACATGTGTTCTGTGGGAAGATTGATCTACCGCTTGGCAGGAGGTAATCCGGATAGAACAAAATACAAGAAGTGGGATGCGGAAGGACTGGTAACGCACCGGATGTATGGAATTGATTTGATATAGGATTGTGCTGGGAGTGGCCCACCCGGAGAAAGCTGTCTGGGGTTTTTGTCTGGGAGCAGTCCTGCCCTGATTCAACGTGCGTCCACCAGCTCTCTGTGATTTACTGACTTCGGCAAACTTCCTACTGAAAAATCAGTTATTTCCCAACTTAAAACCCCCAATTCTCCTCATTGAGCCCTTGAACCGCCTGGGCTACAAGTGAGATATTCGAGTAGTGTGGGCTGGGCTGCAACAACGAACCCACTGTTTGTCCCGACTTGTCCCAATGTATCGGGGTTTATTGGGACGGGGAATGCGCTCGCTTTTGCGGTTCAATCTTGGGTCAGGAGTCAACCAGTGAAGAATTCCCTCTCTAATCTGACAGCTTCAAGACGCTTGAACATCGTCCTGTGCTGCATACTGTTGACCTTATGCTCATCCTCCATTATTTTTGTTTGGAGTTCATCGCACGCTTCGGAGTCACAGGCGCAGACGTGGTCAATTCGTTTTAACAAGGTTGCCGTCTCGGACATAATAAAGCAGTTAAGTCAGGCGACCGGGGTGGAAATATACACCAACAAAACCCCAAACACGGAGCGCATTACCAGGGCTTACGAAGACCAAACCATAGAGCATATTATCAGGGATGCTCTC